>TARA_R110002072_G_scaffold58010_3_pt1 | contig 16334 bp, 10 predicted proteins | sample TARA_R110002072 | Tara Oceans TARA_R110002072 (sample SAMEA4397118) | marine metagenome | biome: Polar Biome; feature: [SRF] surface water layer (ENVO:00010504); material: water (ENVO:00002006), including particulate matter (ENVO:01000060) such as... | depth 5 m | reverse complement strand
CACTTACTTGATCTTCTATAAACTGACGATAGTGTGTTTGACGACCTGACTCAGACGTCGATAGCCCCAAGTAACAAACATCAAAATCTCACGGCACTTTTTCGCACTTTTTCGACATCAAACAGCGTCTAAATAGTGAAGTTCAAAAGCGCTAAAACCTAAGCGCCTAAGAACATGTGGAAATTCATGTTTGTGCTGAATGGGGGTTGAGAAATATAATTGATGCACCTTGCCAGTTTTTGCACCCGCTGCCTTCCAATCATCATCACGTAGGCCTTGCAACAAATGCGTCACTCTATTAGCAATCGCTTCACCTGAGTCAATCCAATTAACATCAGGTAAAGAAGCCTGTAAATACTGCTTTAATAAAGGAAAGTGTGTACAGCCCAAAACGATAGTATCGATATTTTGCAGAGCCGATGAGCCTTTAAAAGGCGCTAACACTGTATCAATTAAAGACTTATCGACCAGTTCATCATTCAATAGATTTTCAGCTTGAACCACTAACTCATTCGAACCAATTTTAACCACGTCACAATAGCGTGCATGGTCTTGAATTAGCTGATCGGTATAAGGCCGAATAATCGTCGCGGGTGTGGCTAATAAACCTATCCGTTTTGTTTGGCTTGCCAAAGCAGCTGGTTTAATAGCAGGCACCACGCCGACAAAAGGAATATCAAACAAGCTGCGTAATTCTGGCAGCACTAATGTGCTAACCGTATTACAGGCGAGTACAACCAGCTTAGGTTGATGCAGAGACAGCATTTTTCCAACGATAAGCTTTAACCGCTCACTTAGCTGCTCTTCGGGTAGCAGACCATAAGGAAAACAAGCACTATCGGCAAAATATATTATTTGAAGCTTGGGCTGTTGTACCAAAATAGACTGGCAAACACTCAAACCGCCGACACCAGAGTCGATGACCAGAATAGAGTCACCAGCATTATCTCCAGCTTCGACAGAGTCGGCCGGAGATATCTTCAAAACACGCGGTTTGTTATTCAAAGGCGTGCCTAAGCAAAACGTCTTCGCATGGCTGCAATCAACACCCACAAGAAAATTAAAGCCGGAACAAGGAAAATGTTAATGAGTTTCAAACGTGTTCCTAAAGACTCAATATCCTGATCCAACTGATGTTGAACATCTCTGAGCTGCTTACGTATTTTGAGTTTTTCTGTCTGAAATTTCTCAAGCTCCGCCGCCTGTTCATCACTGAACATCGCCCCCTCACCTTCTCCACGTAACTGTTCAAGCTGAACGAGCTTACTCTCAGTGGCATCCAGCTCTTCTTCTAAACGCTTCTGCTGCTCCAGAAAACGAGCTTCAGCATCTAAACGTAAGGCTTCAACTTTTTCGAAAGGACGATTAAACCGGCCTTGGCTTCGGATTTCGATCAAATCAGGATGACCTGAAAAGTTTTCAATGGCATTCACCAAAAGACTGCCATTATCAGCCCAAGGCGACACAATCTGCTGACCAAAGAAACTCTGAACCTGGACCCACAAGCGATCACTCAGAATATCTGTATCCGTCACAACCAATAAACGTAATGCATCTGTTTCTAAATGCTTTGCGGCCAAGACAATCTCTTTGCCTTCCTCTAAAGCAGGCTCTTCGTCAGAAGTATTCTCTGCGCTCTCGCTATTCTCAGAACCATCCGTTTCTCCTTTATCCATTTTCGTTTCAGACTTCTCTGTAAAACGGATACCCTCTGGAAAAGCTGTTTTTGCTTTACCACTTATTTTTGCCGCTAGGGTATAACGCTCACCAGTCGGCGCAAAATCATCCATTAAGGTTTGTGGGTCTGCTAACTGCGTTAACAATGCAGCTTCACGAGGCTGAGCCTGGTCACTGGTCAATATCAAAGGTAAAACCTCAACGTCAGCTCCCTCAACTACATCTAAAATACCCGCAGAAGACCAATTAACACTCTCTAAACCGTGAATAATGATATCTGCTCCAGCTTCACTTACAGACTCTTGAGGGTTCATGCTGAGCAAACCAATGTGTCGAACAGGATTACGCGATTGCCCGACACCCACCACCATTGAGTTTGCAAAATCTGTCACAAATACATCTTCACGTAATTTCACACCCCAATTAGGAAGCAGACCTGATAAATCAAAACGCTGAACGGTAGGCATGCCACCCTGATTCGCTATAGTCTCTGCATACGGGTCCAGGAAGACAATCGTTCTTCCGCCGCTGATCACAAATTGGTCGATAGCAAACCTCAATTTTTCAGACAAATTCTGCGGTGCAATCAACAATAAAACATCAACGCCTGTTATTTCAGTCGCATTATCATCAATCCATTCAATTTGAAAACCTTGCTGAATGTAATCGAGAATCGTCCATGCTGGCGTTGACTGGCGCGTCATATAATCAAAGCCACCCTGAATATCAAGGCCGCTATAAACACCTACTTTAGGTAAACTCGTTTTAGATAGAGATGATATCAACTTAGTCAGCTCATATTCCAAATACGCTTCTTTATCAGGCTGCATAAAAGGAATGACCTCTTCAACACCGCTATCATTCTTGATACGCAGACCAAAATAGACAACATCTCCTCGTGTACCGAAAGGAACTCCTTGAAGGCCTGCTAGAGCAGCTTCATCTTCAGCTTCAGAGAATGGTTCTGGATCCACTTTCTCGAAGAGAAGTTTACCATCAGACAAGTTCACATATTCTTCAATAAGCTCTTCGACACGTTGCGCATAGGTTCGCAATGCCGGCAGTTGAGAAGAGGCTTTATCTGAAAAGAATAACGTTAATGTTACGGGCTGTTCAATAGACTGAAGAATACGCTCTGTGCCTTCAGACAGGCTATATAAACCATTCTCACTTAAATCTAATCGCGCTCCGGATAAAAACTTGGAACTCACTAAAATGATAAAGAACATCAGCACAAAAATGCCGACTAGTAATTTTGGGGATGCAGTTAATTTCATAATGGCTATTCCTTAATCCGCTTTCTTCATATCGACAACAAGCACTGTGGCATACAACCAAGCCGCGATGAGTACTAGAAAATAAATCACATCTCTCAAGTCAATAACGCCTCTTGAAATTGCTTCAAAATGCGCTAAAAAACTTAAGGTTGCGAAGCCATCAACCACCCAGAGAGGCGCCCAATTAGAAAAGACATCCTGGACAATCGGAAAGCCGCTTACAATCATTAAAAAGCAAACCACTAATGTCATGATAAACGCAATAATCTGGTTTTTTGTGGCTGCCGATAAACAAGAACCTATCGATAAAAAACCACCGGCCATAAACCAGGCACCGAGGTAACCCGCTAGGATGACGCCATTATCTGGCTCACCTAAATAGTTAACAGTTAACCACAGTGGAAAGGTGAGCAACAAAGCCAAACCAACAAACAACCAAGCTGCGAGAAACTTTCCGATGACAATTTGTGAAGTCGTAATAGGAAGCGTCATAAGCAGCTCGATGGTGCCGCTTCTTCGTTCTTCCGACCAAAGACGCATGGAAACAGCAGGTACTAGAACCAGATATAACCAAGGAATAAAATTAAAGAAGGACACTAAACTTGCTTGGCCCTGTTCAAAGAAGCGGCCAAGATAAAATGTAAATACGCCAGATAGCATAAGGAAGATAACGATAAAAATGTACGCCACCGGTGTCGCAAAATAAGCCGACAACTCGCGCTTTAGAATAATATTGATAGGGCTCACGCACTTTGCTCCTGTTTAACGGGCCTTGCTTGATTATTGTTTAATGTCACCTTGCGGAACACATCATCCAACTGACCACTTTCTACATGTAATTCTTCAACCAAGCTATTGTACTTATGCAGCACAGTGTTGACGGCCGATAAAATTGCTTTTCCATTAATGGGAAATACAGTAATCATGCCAGCGTCATCCTGGCTTACTTTTTGAACCTCATTTAAGGACTCAAGCTCGGTCAAAATAGCTTGCGAAGAAGACTGTAATCGGATACGAACCGCATTATGCAAGTCAGATTTAGCAGCCAAGTCATCAGGCGTTCCATCAAATACAACTTTACCCGCCGATAAAATCATGGCTCGAGTACACACAGCACTCACTTCTTCTAGAATATGTGTAGATATAATGACTGTTTTTTCTTTTGATAAGTTACGAATCAGTTCTCGAACCTGATGTTTCTGATTAGGGTCAAGACCATCTGTTGGTTCATCAAGAATTAATACCTTTGGGTCATGAATCAAGGCTTGAGCAATGCCCAAACGACGACAATAGCCTTTAGATAGGTTTTCAACTCTGCGGCCAAGCACTGACTGCAGCTCAACCTTTTCCACGACATTTTGTATTCGACGTTTTAGTTCATCACCCGAAAAACCTCTGACTTGTGCGATAAACGTTAATGCATCGCTCACTGTCATATCAGCATAAGCGGGCGCACCTTCGGGTAGATAACCGATTTCAAGTTGTGCGGAAATGGGGTCTTTAAGCACATTATGACCAAGCACAGAGACATCTCCGCTGCTGGGTGCTAAAAAACCGGTAATAATTTTCATCGTTGTAGATTTACCAGCACCATTAGGACCTAGAAACCCTAAGACCTCACCCGGTTGTATGGTAAAACTGACATTATCGACAGCGCAAAAATCGTCAAAATATTTGGATAAGTTAGATATCTGAATCATGGTTAACTCGATTATTCTTCTGATAAATAAGAAAGCAGAAATTGCTGGTTGATAATACGCTCAGCAAAGCTTAACTTGACTGATAAACAGCGATGAAATATAGAGGCCGCCCCGATCCATTTCAAGTCTTTTTAATTTACATTTTGGTATAACTTTCTTAATGAATGGCCTTTTAAGAATATACGGCTTTTGCCATGCAAGGATATTGGCTTTAAACTAGCCCCCAATTAACATTCAGGCCTTTAGGATCAGACTATTCTATGCGCAATTACTTCAAGCTCAGTTCACTTTTATTTACCCTACTACGAAAAATGCTCTTTCTATGGGTAAAAACCGAAGTAAAGGGAGCTGAACAGGAAAATCTTCAGCTCGAGCCAAACAAACCAGTTTGTTATGTTCTCCAGTACAGCTCTTTATCAGCAAGGTTAGTACTAGAGCAAGCCTGCCTTAACTCTGCCTTGGCTTCATCTCAATCCCCTTTAAAGATTGGTGAACGCAAGATTAAACGCTCTGTTTTCTTTTTATACGAGCCTCAGGGAAATTTTTTAAAGAAAAGACAAACACCGACAGTGTCAGGCCGACTAAAACAAATCTTTTACGATGTCGCTGAACAAACAGGCGAAGACACAGAAACCAGTCTCGACGTACAACTTGTTCCCGTATCATTATTTTGGGGTCGCTCTCCCGAAAAAGAAAAGTCTTGGTTAAAGCTATTACTCAGTGAGGGCTGGTCAGTCTCCGGCCCACTAAAGCAGCTATTTATTATTCTTCTGCATGGCCGTCGTACCCTGCTTCAATTTAATCAAGCCTTATCCGTTCAACATATATACCAAGAAAGTAAACACGATACAGAACGCGGTGCACGTAAGACTGCGCGAATACTTCGCGTGCATTATAGACGCGTCAGACAAACCGTTTTAGGCCCCAACTTATCTCACAGGCAAAATCTGGTTCAAGGCATTATCAATAGCACCGAGGTTAAAAACAGCATTCAACTTCATGCCAATGAGTCCGGCATCAGCAGCACCAAAGCAACCCAGTTAGCACGTAAATACGCTGATGAAATAGCCTCCAACCTGCAAATATCCACCATCCATTTTTTAGAACGCATACTGAATAAGCTTTGGCATAAAATTTATAACGGTATTGCCCGCAATAATCTGAATACCGTTCGGGAGGTAACCAAAGATCATGCCGTTGTTTACGCGCCCTGTCACCGCAGCCATGTTGATTATTTATTACTTTCATCCATGCTATTTGGAGAAGGCATTATGGTGCCGCACATTGCGGCTGGTATAAACCTGAACCTGCCCATTGTCGGCCCGATCCTACGCCGTGGCGGTGCATTTTTTATGCGAAGGAGCTTTAAAGGCAACCAGTTATACGCCACGGTATTTTCTGAGTACATACATACAATTTTCAAACGCGGTTATTCAGTTGAATATTTCATCGAAGGCGGCAGAAGTAGAACCGGGCGCACCCTAAACCCGAGAGCTGGCATGCTTGCCATGACGGTCAGTAGCTACTTACGTGACCAACAAAAGCCCATCGCCTTTATCCCGGTATATTTCGGTTATGAAAAGGTACTCGAAGGCAGCTCTTATCAGGGTGAATTAAGAGGCAAAGAGAAAAAGAAAGAATCCGTTTTTGGTTTATTCAAATCCTTAAAAAATCTTCGTCGCTCATTTGGTAAAGTATCCGTTAACTTTGGCGACCCCATTTACCTTGAATCATTTTTAAACACGCACCAGCCTGATTGGAAAAAAGATACCGACAATACAGAAACTAAACCCGACTGGTTAAATAACCTCGTCAATAAACTCGCCCTGGAACTAACCACGAGAATCAACTCTTCGGCAGCACTCAACCCTATCAATATGACAGCCTTGGCATTACTAGCCACTGACAAACATGCGATGGATGCACAAGTACTGGCCAAGGTCATGACGACATTTTCGGAGCTTCTCAAATCTTTTCCTTATAGCGATACTATGACCTTTGCTGAAGGTTCAGGAGAAGACTGGATAGAACACGCTGAAAATATGCGTTTGGTCACCCGACAAAAACAGGCACTGGGTGACATCATCAGCCTGGATGATAGAGGCGCTGTTTCACTAACCTACAACCGCAACAATATTTTGCACTTGTTTGCCGTACCCTCGTTAATTGCTAGTTTACTGCGCCAAAATAGCAGTATGGAAAAACCCCGTCTGCACAGCATCTTTCGCTCTGTTTACCCCTACATTCGTTCAGAGTTATTCCTAAAATGGGATAGATCAGAAATAGATGATATTTTTGAAGGCTGGCTAAACGTCCTCATTGAGAATGAGCTAATAACACAAAAAGGGGATCATATTTTCAGGCCGACAGCAGGCAGCACTCAATTCGTGCATTTGTCCATTCTGTCTCGTTTTATCATCCCAACCCTTCAACGTTACTACACGGTCGTCGCTATTTTGATACAGCATGGCTCTGGCAAATTAGATGCCGCTGAATTAGAAAAACAGAGCACCCTGATGGCTGAACGTATGTCGATTCTCTTTGGTCTAAACGCGCCTGAGTTTTTTGATAAGACACTCTTTAGAAACTTTATAGGCAAACTTCAAGATAAAGAATTTCTGACCTTAAATTCAGCCAATAAATTAGTTTATGGTGATGAAGTTAAACAGGTTGTTGAAGATGCGCGGTTTATTCTAGATGCTGAATTAAGGCAATCTATTCTTCAAGTCACCAGCATGAAGACTGACGATTAAAACTATCTGACATGAATAAAAAAGGGAGTACCAATGCGGTTACTCCCGTTTTTATTCATGTCAGATAGATAATTAGTCTAGCTTTTTATAAACCCCTTTTTGCCAATTTTCTAATTCAGATAAATACCATGGTGAAAAGCGATTATCTGAAGGCCCGCCTGCCAAACAGGTATATAATGTTTTTTCACTCAAGTCCGACACCATTCTGATGGATGCACCAAAACTCGTTTGCCGACCTGCACTTGAATACAATTGCCCTTGATGCGGTGTTGCTCTTCCGCCGAGTATGGGGATAGGCGCGGTATCAAAGCCCATAAACTCGGGTAACTTGCCTTGGAATAACATATTGGTAAATACAATAGAATTAACCGCCTTCCAAGGTAAGGCTTTATATTGATGTTTAGCGACTTTGAATGCATTTAGAAATGCTTCGGACTGACTCAGCAGACCATTATTATCTTTTTCATACCAGACAGAGTTTTCATCCAGTAATATACGGTCGAAATTTTGATAGAAGTCAATAAACACCCCCGTCTGCGAGTTAAGATGGCGCATCACTTCTTGGCCAAACCCAGACTTCGACGAACCAAACACTTCCATACGAAGCGCTGCATAGAAATCCTCAAATAACGGCGCACCGATGGACTCGTGATCATACTGCCTATCCCAGCGTTGCAATACCGAATAAGCACTACTTTGCTCACCAACGCCTTCAAGCAAAGGTAATAATATAGCTAAAAACTCTTCAGCTTGAATAGAATAGACATCAAATTGGATTTTTTGGGAAAACGCCACATCATGTTTATCATTATTGTCTATTAACTGCTTAATGCGCCGGGCCCGATAATCTCCCATCGGCATATTAATGGGTGAACATTTACCTAAATGGTTCAGATCCTGATTCGCTGTCACAATGAAACCCTCTTTTGGATTCACTGAACAAGGAAGCTCAGACGCAGGCACTACGCCTTTCCAATCATATTGCGCTTCCCAGCCGGGCATGGGTGTAAAGCCATTCCAGTTCTCATGGCGCTTAGGCATTAAACCAGACATTTGATAAACAATATTATTTTGTTCGTCAGCCAAGACCCAGTTCCACGCAGACTCCATATTTGCCAGGCATGCCGCACCCTCTTCTGCTGTTTGAGCAGACACCAGTTTTAAGCTCGCCATAAGCGAGGCGGCCCCCATAGTTGAAGCCACCCAGCCTGTTGTTAAATAACGACCCGGCTGAAAAGGGTCGCCATCAAGCACTCCATGCAGATTTTCATAAAAATGAAGCATTTCATTGGGATGTTTTTTGCGCTTAATCAGCTCTGTTCGCTTGGTAAAAGGCATCCACCTTCGGCCTCGCTTAAACTTGCCGTCTTTACATTCTTCGACCCAACTATCAACAGTATCCATAAACGTGTAGGTAACACCCCATGCCAAGGCATTAGAACGACCAATAATCACCCCTGGCAGGCCCGGCATACCCATACCTTTCACGGTATTTTCTGGCCAATTCAAACTTTGTTCACACCACACGTTTGGCAAACGATTTATCTCAAGATGAGGGTCATTTGCCATAATGGCCTGTCCAGACGCTGTTTTATCACCTGAAATCACCCAGTTATTCGATGCCATCATTCTGGGAAGCGCCAAATTCCATACCAACTCCTGCGGCACAACGCGCTCGCCTAGCTGAATACTTTCAATCAGCTCCCTATCAAAGTTAGCGACATCAATCGGGAATAAAGCAGCCAGCTTCTCTGAATCCAAACCCGCTTGAACCAGTTCAATAAATAAGCGCTCAACTTCCGCCTGAGATTGTGCCAAGGTTAAGTAACTTGCCATACGCGACACTAAAATACTATCTTGAATGCGCCAAGGTTCAGGCTTATAACCTAGTAATTTCAAAGCACTTATCTTTTTACGGCCAAGCCCGGCATTGACACCATCGCAATACGCTTGGCAAACCGCTAAAGAAGGCCCGTCTAATTTAGCAACTTCCTCATCAAGAGAGACCAGCCAGTTAGCTTTTCGAAAGAAGTGATCTATCTTCAAAGACTCATCGGTATCTGCTAACAATTCACACAAGCGCCCCTGCCCTAAAATACGCATCATCAGAAGCTGGGTACTTCGGTCAATTGCATGTGCATAGCCACTTCCCCAAAGCGCATCTTTTAAGGATTTCGCGTTAATGACCGGCACGCCCGACTCGTTACGGTGAAGGTATAACTCACTGGGTTTTGGGCCAGAAATAGTAATTTTTTTTCGTTTAAACATAACCTTGCTACCCGCATAATTATTGTTATAGGTTGAATTAGACCTAAGTATCCAGTGACTCACACGCATACTGAATCTGTTCAGTTTCAAAACCTCGCGCTATTAAAAAGCGCATTTGTTTCGATTTTTCTTTATATCTTTCACTTTTGCCCCTTGTTTGAAACGACTCTCCGAAACGTTTTTGCCGCACATCAGAGGCTAATTGAACCCAATCGCCATCAAATGCTAAAAACGTGGCGGAGATAATGTCGCTCGATACCCCATTCTGATTCATTAAATAGCGAATTTTTTGAGGGCCTTGCCCTCTAGAATAATGATGACGCAAAATCATTTGAGCATATCGGCTATCATCCAAATAACCTAGCGTTTGCAGCTCTTTAATAATGCCATCGACAACCGCCTCTTCGTGACCTTTCGCCAATAGCTTGTTACTAAGTTCCTGAACGCTATGATCTCGGCGTGCTAAAAAACCTATAGCCTGGTGCATCGGCTTATTTTTATCATTACCTTTTGCCATCTACCCCCCCTAATGCGCTCATCTTTACTGCCTGTTCTGGTACATTCTAGTCTAAGTAATGGAGCATTTTTAGTAAAGCTGGGGTAGAATAGCCAGCCTACTTAACATGAATCAAAACACGCTCTGATACCAATAAAAGACAAGTGGGATATGATTCTATTAATCAATTATTTTGACTTTTTCCGACACAACAGGGTTAATCATGGCAACTTTTCTGTCAAAACTATTCAAACCAAAATGGCAAAGTAAACACCTTGAAACACGCAAACAAACACTTTCAGAGTTAGATGGTTTCAACACTGAAGACCTTAAAATACTGATCCATTTAGTAGAAGCTGACCCATCATCAGATATTCAACACTTAGCTATTCAAAAAATAGCCGACACCGAAGCGCTGACGTCTCTTCACAAAAAAGCAAAAGACAAATTAAAAACAGCCTTAGAAAATCGTCTTTATGACATCGCTACAGCGCAATCACTGAGTATTTTTGATTTAATTATTGATCTCGATTTATTAACGGACATGATCATTAAATCAAACCATGCGGATACTTATATTCGTGGCCTTGCACGCATTCAGGACACATTGGTTTTATTTAAAATAGCAACACAAAGTCGAAATGCGCAAATACGCCAAGCTGCGGCTGAACTGATTGAAACAGAAAAAGAACTGAGTGAATTATTTACCCATGCGAAAGGCAAAGATAAAACCGTCTACCAGATTACAAAAGCGAAGCTGGCTGAAATACGCTCACAGGCACAACATCAAACTGAACAACAAGCGCTGATCGAAAAGCTCTTGAAAGACTTAGATAACTTAAACAAAACCGAGGCCTTACAACATTTCGATGCCCGATTATCTCACCTAGTCAAACAATGGGAGAGCCTAAGCTCTCTCACAGATGACGTTCAAAAAAAATCATTCAGTGAACTGTATTCGCAATGCCAGCAAAAACTGGCATCTATCGAAAACGCTATTGCACTGACGAAAATAAATAACGAAGAACACACAGAACCGCCACAACAAGCGGAAGAAACTAATGAAATAGCCGAAACTATCACTACCATCCAAGACACGTTAAGGCGTTTTCAGAGTCAAGCGGCTAAAACCCTTGAGATATCAGCACTTGATGCGCTTATTAAAACACAAGAAAATAGGTGGCTAGAGGCAACTAGAGATAGCGATGTCACAAAAGCTCAACAAATAAGCTACCAAGATGGCATGACACAACTTCGCCATTATCTAAAAGCAATGCACACGTTTGCCGACCAAAACGAGCAACTCAGCGCAAATATTGCTGAACTAAACAAGCTTGACTCGTCACCAAATGAATTAGAACAGCAACGTAAAAAACTTAAATATACTCTAAACACCATCGATTGGCCTAGTCAATTTAAATTACCCGAACAGATAATAGACGCCAATAAAGCACTTGAGATCAGCAAAGAACGCAAAGATGCTTTGGCTGAAAAACAAAAAATTATCGAGCAACAAATAAACAAACAGATCGAGGGGATTGATCTGGCGCTTGAAGATAAGCAAATTAAAGATGCCATTAAGCAATTTAAAGATCTTCAATCAAATTTAAACAAGCTAGAGACAAGGCGTTCTGAAAAGTTCCAAGCGGGTATTACTCTTCGTAAAAATCAGCTCAATGAATTAAAAGACTGGCAAGGTTTTGTCAGCACACCTAAGCAAGAAGAGTTGTGTGTTGCCATGGAGCGTTTAGCAAACACGCATATAGACCCCACAGAGAAAGCAGACAAAATTAAAACCATGCAACAAGCGTGGAGGAGCCTTGGTGGTACTGGCGACCAGGCATTGTGGATGCGTTTTAAAACAGCTGCCGACAGAGCATTCGAACCCTGTTCTTTGTTTTTTGCTGAGCAAAAACAATTAAAACAAGCCAACTTGAACAAGCGAAAAACGCTGCTTAACCAACTCAACGACTATGTCAATAGTATCGAATGGGACAAGGTTAGCAGCCAACATACCCCCCCCGTCTGGCAAACGTCTGATTGGAAAACTGCTGAGAAAATTAACCGGCAAGCGCGCCAAGAATGGCGAGATGCATTTCCTATCGATTTCAAAGCAAATAGACCTATTCAATCTGAATTTAACAAATTAATGGATACGTTTGATCAACATTTAGAAGATGAAAGATCTTATAACTTAGATCTTAAAGAAACCATTGTTGAAGAAGCAAACGCGTTAACTGAAGCGGAAGACGTTGAAGCCACCATTCAAGCCGTTAAATCTTTACAAGAAAAATGGCAAAACATTGGTATTACCCATCACAAAGCTGATCGAAAATTATGGAGTAACTACCGCGCTGCCTGCGATGCTATTTTCGCTAAAAGAAATCTGGTCCGCGAAGAAAAACGCTCGGAACTTGATGAGGCTATAAAAGAAGCACATACAATCGCAAGCTCAATTGAAAAATCTAGCGCATCATTGGAAAGTAAATCATATGATGAGTTAAAAGCATTACTTAGTGCTAACCGAAAGCAGGCTGAATCGATGCCTGTTATCCCGGCAAAAGTGCGGGATAAACTGTCTCAACGCATCGATCTTATTACTCACGCCATTAAAGATGAGATCAAACAAAGAGAGAAATATGCAAAATTAGCTGAATGGGTAGAAGTATCCAGAAAAGCGACTATTTTGCGAGAAGTTTATAATGATCCATCTGCTATTCAAGAAGTATCAACTGAAGCTTTTTCATCCAAGGTTCCTTTAGGCGCAAAAATTGAAAAGCAGTTAGAAGAAGCATGGAATCATATCTGTAAAGGAAACACTGAATCTCTTGGGCAAATTGATGACATCCAGGCAAAAGAGCTTTGTATTGCCAGTGAAATTGCCTCAGGCATAGAGTCCCCCAGTGAAGATAAAGCGCTCCGCATGCAGCTTCAGGTGAGTCGTTTATCGGAAGGTTTATCCTCTAGCAGTGAGCATATTTCAAGAGAAGCACAGTTAGAAAATGCCTTGGCCAAGTGGTATTTATCATTCGGTTTAAGTTCGATAACATTAGCCGATTTAGAACCACGTATTGAAGCAGCTCGAGATGCACTTTTAACCCCTAAATAAACAGACCAAAAAGGCTATAAAGTAAGCGCCAATGACAACTATATTTGTATCAGCCAAGGATAATAAAAAACTAAACTTTCTGAACTTGCATCGCATGCAGATAGACACGCATCAAGAACCTGTTGTCTATATGCGAAAAGATTGCCATGTGTGCCGTTCAGAGGGCTTTGACGCGCATACCCGGGTCACCATAAAAACTGAAAGCAGTGAAATCATCGCAACAGTAAATGTCGTGACCGACGATAGTTTATCTCATCAGGTAGCGGGTTTATCAGAATCTGCTTGGGCAAGGTTATCTGCAAAAGAAGGCGAACCCGCTTGGTTTTATCATGCTAAGCCGGCTGAATCGATGGCACATGTTAGAGCGAAAATTTACGGCAATAACTTTAATGATTCGATCTGCCAAGAAATTATTACCGACATCACACAGGGTTATTATAGCGATATCCAACTTGCTGCTTTTGTCACCGCCTGTGGCGGAAACCGGCTCGACCAACAAGAAATTCTCTCTTTAACAAAAGCCATGACCAATGCCGGTAACAAACTCGACTGGGGCTGTGAAAAAGTCATGGATAAGCACTGCGTTGGCGGTTTACCTGGCAATAGAACGACCCCCATTGTTGTCGCTATTGTTGCCGCAGCGGGCTTGATCATGCCAAAAACATCTTCACGGGCGATTACTTCTCCTGCTGGCACCGCCGATACCATGGAAACACTCGCACCTGTCAACTTATCGATCTCTGGCATGCGTCGAGTCGTTGAACAAGAAGGTGGGTGCATCGCTTGGGGTGGCTCGGTTAGCTTAAGCCCGGCTGACGATATTTTGATACAAGTTGAACGTGCTATTGACCTGGATAGCGAAGGCCAGTTAGTTGCTTCGGTACTTTCCAAAAAAATTGCAGCAGGCTCAAGCCATGTTCTTATTGATCTTCCGGTAGGTGTAACCGCAAAAGTCAGAAGCCAAGAATATGCCCAGACACTTGCAGAACAACTTCAACATACAGGCGCCAGCCTAAACCTTCATGTTTTACCCATTTTCAGTGATGGTCAACAACCTGTTGGCAAAGGCATTGGCCCGGCTTTAGAAGCCCGAGACATCCTTGCCATTTTCCAGAACCAAGTACATGCCCCAAAAGATTTGAGAGACCGGGCATTAACCCTTGCAGGGAAAATTTTAGAAATGGGAGACGCTGCAAAAACAGGCAAAGGCCTGGAAATGGCACAAGAGATATTAAACTCGGGGAAAGCTTGGTCTAAATTTCAGGCTATTTGTGAAGCCCAAGGTGGATTACGCACACCGGGCACGGCTGAATTTAAACATACCGTCATTGCCACTAAATCTGGCATGATCACTTTTATTAACAATCGCTTTGTTAGCAAGCTGGCGAAACTTGCTGGCGCGCCTTCTGCACCAACAGCAGGCCTGGATTTCCATATTCATTTGGGTCAATCTATTCTGAAAGGTGAGCCACTCTTTGATATTTATGCCGAAAGCCAAGGCGAGCTTACCTATGCCCTTGAGTTTTTACAAACACACCGAGATGCCATCAGAATTGAGGAAGAGATCCTGTGACAAGCCTGATTTTTGCACAAAACCCTAATACCGAATCTGCGTCATTTCTTGCAGCAGCAAGCTTAGCCGACTCTTTTTCAAGCGCCTTAAATGCAGAACTTGCACATTACGAGATTAGGCACTTTCCAGACGGTGAAACCTACTTAAGAGTCACAAGTGATTGTTTAAATCGAGAGGTCATTATTCTCGCAGACCTTCACCAGCCAAACAATAAAATGCTTCCATTGATATTTTTATGCGAAGTACTCAAAGAAATGGGCTGCAACTCAATTACGCTAGTTTGCCCCTACCTTCCCTACATGAGGCAGGACATTCAATTTCAATCTGGCGAAGCGGTGACATCGCGTTTTTTTGCCAAGTTAGTCAGCCAATATATTGATCACTTAATTACTATTGATCCTCACCTGCATCGCTATCATAGCCTTACACAAATATATTCTTGTCAAACCACCGTATTACAAGCACATCCAGCCATTGTGGAATGGATTAAGAATAATATTAATAAGCCTTTTATTGTTGGCCCGGATAGCGAAAGTGAACAATGGGCTGCCAATGCCGCAGAGATGATAGGCTGCCCTTACCTGATCCTTGAAAAACAGCGTTTTGGCGATAAAGATGTCAGTGTTAGCACAAACAACGAGCATACATTTGCAGACCTGACACCCATCTTGATTGACGACATTATATCGACAGGTCGAACCATGATCAAAACCGCTGAATGGCTTGAAAAAGAAGGCTTGCACCCTCCCGTATGCATTGGTGTTCATGCCTTATTTTCTGGCGATGCTGTCACTGCCATGCAACAAGCAAACATAGCAAAAGTCTTAACCTGCTCTACCATCCCCCACTCCAGTAATGAAATTGATATCAGCCAGTTATTAATTGATGCCGTAAAAAACTAGGTTTTTCTTGTAAACCTAATAGGTTTAGGTTATTTAGTCTGATTGATTGACGTATTTTTTGCTTCTTTGTTAGTGTGTAACTCGCTAAAAAATACTCAAAAGCTGTTCATTTATATATATTTAAAACAAACCAATAAATGCCATTTTTTAGTTATATTAAAGTTGGCAAACTAAATCATGCCAATTCAGGAGACAGAGTTGACTCAACAAAAAGGTACACCGTGGAACATCCAACAATCAGCAAATCTCTACGGTATTGAGCGCTGGGGAAATGATTATTTTGGATTGTCTGATGATGGCAAGGTCACGGCAAAAACCTTGAATACAGCTGTTCCTTTATTAGATATTGTTGAGGGTATGGTTGATCGTGACCTGCAAATGCCGGTTTTGCTACGCATCGAGAACATTCTGGATGCGCAAATTAAACGACTCAACGAAGCGTTTTCAACAGCGATTAAAAAGGTCGGTTACACATCCTGCTACCGCGGTGTTTATCCTATAAAGGTGAACCAACAAGCTCAAGTAGTGGAAGAAATTGCAAAGTTTGGTGCACGCTACCAGCATGGCTTGGAAGTCGGT
>TARA_R110002072_G_scaffold1369_17_pt1 | contig 16355 bp, 11 predicted proteins | sample TARA_R110002072 | Tara Oceans TARA_R110002072 (sample SAMEA4397118) | marine metagenome | biome: Polar Biome; feature: [SRF] surface water layer (ENVO:00010504); material: water (ENVO:00002006), including particulate matter (ENVO:01000060) such as... | depth 5 m | reverse complement strand
TTGTAATCATGAGAAATTTGCAGGATATGTCGTGTCATGGGCGGACCCAGCCTACCATTAGGGTTAATGCCAAGGCTTAGAACACAGTAGCAAACAAGATCGGAGACAAAGTTGAAGACAAACTCTAAGACAAACTCTAAGACAAAGTTGAATCAACAAATTGAGCCTTCAGACCTGATCTGGAAATTTCAGCAGACCTTCAAAACGGCTAGCAAGTTCTGGCTGGTCCTCCCAGTTCTTCATAAACCGATCCAGATCCTTATTAAATGCTTTTTGGAACTGCTCGGGGTCTTTGTGCTGTCTCATTGCATCTAGATCAATAATGACAGGTCCGTTAGAGCCCATCAGAAAATTGGTTGCCTTCAGGTCACCGTGGCTAATTCGACTATTTGAGAGATATTGCAACAGGTTTGCCAGTGCCTCTGGCTCGCCGTTGGTTTGTTTCATATTACGAAGAAAGGCGAGTGCGTCTGGCCCATCAATATATTCTGTGATGAAATACGCCTTACCCCGGAGAGGACCAAATCGGTGCTCCATCATTGCCAACGGCCGAAGTGAGGGGATACCAAGAAATTCCATATGGAATGCGTTCGCCCAGGAGGTCCAGGCCCTTGATTTTCTGAATGCCCGGGAGACAGCATGCCAGGGGCTTTTAATATTGTAGCGTTTTACAACAAGGCTACGGCCATCAATTTGAACTCTTGCTACCGTTGCGGTGTTACCCGCTTTTAAGATTTCCCCCTGCTCAATATAAAGATCGGGGTTTTGTAGTAGCTCTTTCATCGGCTCATCAAAAGCATCCCGCTCACAGACAAGGAACCGGTTGAAACTAGATTCACATTTGAATCTCGTACAGTCTCGAAATGCTTTGTCTAGATAATAACGTTTGCGAGAATCCCGGCTTAGGGTGATTTGACTATGCAAATCAATAACCCGACCAGGATCAGCAGCCCAGCCTCGAACAGCATCATAGGCCGGCAGCACCACTTGAACGAGGTCATCAAATCGCGGAAAGAACTGGGCGAAAAACCAACTTAGATTCTCAAGGCTGGCTTTTTCTTCAAGTGGCGGCTCTGACTTTCTGGTTACGCCACCACCATCAATAGTGTATATGCGACCCCCGCTCATCAGAAAATTCGCGAGGTGGATATCCGTTTGAACGACGCCCTGATTATGTAATTTGGCGATGATAATCATCGCTCTGGTCAGGACATCAACCCGCTCATCATCCTCATGGGCTGCGTTCCACCGATCCTGCAGGCTATCAGCTCCTTCCAGGTATTCCATCGCAAGCGCCTGGCCATGACCATTCACAAAACTTGCTTGCCAATGAAATTGGGGGGAACGAACTCCCGCCAGGGAAATATGATTCATCCCGCTACGTTCTTTGGCGGCGTATCTTTTCGCTTGCCGCCCCAGGAAGGCTTTGATCAGGTATCGCTTGCCCTCGCATTGGGCGAGCCCCACGATTCGTTTTCCCGGCAGTAGTCGGAGGAGCTTTATAAACTCCATTTCTACGACTCGACCGTCGTCTAATTTGCCCTGTACCACAAAGGGAACTTTTACTTCCCTTCGGGCTTTAATGAGGGTTCCTGAATCTACAAAATTCATTGATTTCCCTATTACGGTGACTATCGATGCTCATGGGTAGCACTAGCAGTGTCACTTGCATCGATTCCGTTAGCCGCGCTTCTGGTTTCCTTTTTTGCCGAGAAAATCCAAAATCCGACCTATTTCCTTTTTGTCACGCCCCCTCAAGCGATCAATCCCTAGATAATTCAAATAGAACCTGAGTCTGTCTGTTCTAGATAAAGCATCTTTTGCCATTTTATCCAGAAAGGCCAGATCCCTCACCACCCCTCGCCTGTTACCCAGCAAGTAGATTGAGCGTCCGGCCGGACAATCTATCATATATATTCTAGGTGGTGCAGACATGCCGACCAAAAGATTGCGCCACTGAAGGTCATTATGGATAAACCGATTCCTATGCATCTGAGCGACGGTTCTTGCGAGCTCTAAGATCATGCCTCTCCTCCAGATACGATCCTGGAGCATTTCCGGATGATTTTGATAAACCTTTCGTAAATCAATGGTTTGGGGGGCTTCTTCGGAGACGATGACACCCCAATATGATCCGAACCAACGATTTCCCTCACCCATCGCAATCCGCCGCGGTGTTGGGATATCGTTTTGCACGAACCATCCCGCATTTCGCCACTCCTTGCTTACCCTTGACCTGCCCAGGAAACGACGCAGGTATTTGCCAGGCCGCAGGTATTGTTTGACGTAATAGAATCGGCCCGCAATTTCCACCCGCTGAGTGAAGTTGGTTTTGGAATCATTGATCAGCTCACCCCGATGAGCCTTTGTCACACTAAAATTTGCGAAGGCTCGCTGTTCTTCGACTGTTGCATCGGAAACTAAGCGCCAGGTCACAAACCCGATTCCAGCCGACTAAGGAATTGGGAGGGTTGCCCGTGATCCTTAATGTATAGCCTGCCGGCCTTTTTGATTACCCTGGACCAAAAAGATCGCTCCTTTGTCCAGGCCACTCGAGCCCTTTCGCCACTATAGAAGCTGACAAAACGAAATAGGTCACCTCGGGTCAGTCCAGCATCAGCAGCAGAAAAAAGTAAGCCGGCCAGATCCTTCTCTCTCCAACGGCTAGGCACTAATCCGGATCTCAGCTGAGCACGATGTAGATCAATCAAATGCAAATGCTCAACCAAACCTGATTCAATTGAATCCACCGGTAACAAAAAATGACACAAATAGAAGTCTCGGTGATTGACGCCGTTCTCGTGTAGCGTCTTGGCAGTTTGACTAATGCGAACTAGCAGCTGGCGCTTCAACCCCCTGGTAAGCTTGTTAGCATCAACAAGGTCTTCCAAACTCATTGTCTGCTCCAATGATTCGGTAACCAGACATGAGCGAATATGGGCAGGATTTTTTCCTTCACTGCAAAAAGCGACCGCTGTCATCGTTTCAATATTAAGCTGCTGTAGCCTTCGAATGGCCTCCCATTCATTTGACGCACCTAGAACAGGCAGACGAAGTTGGAGCAAATTTTTAATGATTTCTCCCCAACCAACACCGAGATGCACTTTTGCAAAGTAAGCTTTTCCGTTCAGGAAAAACCTGAAGGTACGGCGGCCTTTTACATCGCGGTAGGTTTCACCATCAATCCCAGTCAGCTCATCAATCAGTTTGTCATCGCTGAAACTGGTTGCTAACTCCGCGGCAATATAGCTCATCCCAACGCATCAACTATTTCGTCAGCTGCGCGTTCCGGCATGCTATATATATCAGCAGACTTACCAAAGTTAATCCCGTTAGCTTGCCACGATCTACGCTCATCCGAGAGCAACATTTCTAAAAGCAAATTGTTAAAGATCTCCTGCGAGTAGGGAGACGGCACCAACTTCCCGGCATTAGCATCCTGTATATAATGCGCGTAGCCGCACGCGGCCGTCGCAAGCACTGGCAAACCGGCAACCATAGCTTCAAGCAATACCGTACCGGTATTCTCAACGTAGGCAGGATGAACCAAAAGGTCCGCACCCAGTAGGAACCTCGGAATGTCGTCCCTACCGGACAGTATTGTCACTTGTTTTTCTATTTCGAGACGCTTCGCCATTCTGGTAAACGCATTCGGGTTATCCTGCCCCACGGCAATCAATTGGGTTTTCTTCAGCACTTCGGCCGGCAAACTACTTATACCAAGAAGAATCCTATCCAGACCCTTAGTGATAAAGCCCGAGCCAACCATTAACAATAGATACCCATCGTCTTCTATTTTGAACTCCGCTCGGAAACCCGCGCGAATTTCCTGGCTATTATCCGGCGCGATTCGATCCCGCGATATACCGGGGGGCAGCAGCCGAAACCGGTCCAATTGGGTCCCGTAGTACTTTTGAAAAAGCGGCTTCTGCACTTCAGAGATCATCAAAATCCGAGTATGGGAATCCGGCTCAAACACAGAACGTTCAAAATTGGAAAAGTGCTTGTAGCGCGGAATCGCGCGATAAAGCTGACCTCTCTGGGTTTGTGCTTTATCTTCATAGCATGAGTCCGCAGCATAATAGATATCAAGACCGGGCATCTTATTAAATCCAACCACACCCTTAACCGGATGTGCTTCGAGGTGATCTTTCACCCAATAGCCATATCGCTCGTAGCGTTTATGGTTGGTAATCGCGGTTACCGGGACAATCACAACTTCAATGCCTTCGGGTATTTCTCCTTGCCAGGAAAGGGTATAGACACGAATTGAATATCCTCTATCGCGGCATTGCAGTGCCACGCGGATAAAGTCTCTTTGCAAGCCTCCATAAGGAAAGTACTTGAACAAACAAAAAGCCAAAATTCCTTTGCTGGCTTTCTTTTCCAGCAGCGATAGACCCACTTGCTCGATTATCCGAGAGGCTTCCTGGGGCAGGGAGTAGATGTCGGCTGCCTCGGCAAATGCCTTACCGCGCCGCCACCATTCTGCCCGCTGATCTTGTCCTAACAGCCGCTGTAATCTGGCATTCAGATCCGACTGCCGAAACGGGCTCGGAACCAGTTCACCGACTCCGGCCTCTTCCACAAAATGACCGTAGCCGCATACGTCTGTTGCCAGCACAGGAAGCCCAGAGACAATCGCTTCAAGCAACACTATACCGGCGTTCTCGTCCATCGCCGGGTGCAGCATCAGGTCACCCGCTAACATGAATTCCGGTACATCGTCTCGACCAGACATAAAGACGATTCGGTCGCTGATCCCAAGTAACAGTGCTAAACGTTTAAATGGTGCCTCGTTGTCCTCACCGATAATGTAAAACCACGTTTTGTTCCGTAAGGATTTTTCGAGGGATTTGATTGCATACAAAGCCCGACGCAATCCCTTTTTGATAAAACCCGATCCCACCATGATCACAAGTCGCTCATCATCAGCGACGTTCAACTCACGACGTTTTTGCTCGCGTATTTCCTCGGCGTTCGCAGGAGCAATCCTGTCCCGGGAAATCCCCGGCGGTAGAAAATGCATTCGAGAGCTGGGCGTATTGTAGTATTTCTCAAAAAACGGCTGTTGCGTTTCAGAAATCATTAATATCTCTACGGATTCTTGTTCGCCAAAAACCGCTCGCTCGTAGTCCGCAAAATGCTCGTAGCGCGGTAATTGTCGATACAACCAACCGCGCTGGGATTGTGCCTTTTCTTCATAGCAGGAGTCAGCCGCATAGTAGATATCGAGCCCCGGCATCTTATTGATACCAACAACACAATCAACGGGATCCTCCCGCAAGGATTCCTCCACCCAGTCTGAATAGTTCTTGTAACGCGTATGATTTGTCATAGCCTTGACCGGCACAATGATCACATCAAAGTCTGTCGGAATTTCCCCTGCCCAACTGAGGGTATAGACACGAATCGAGTGACCGCGACGCTGGCAATCAAGCGCAATACGCATAAAATCGCGCTGCAAACCCCCATAGGGGAAGTACTTATACAAGCAAAATGCCAGTTTCATTGGCCTACCATCATTTGTTGACTGAGCTTTTGGAACACCCGAGAGGGAGTGACAAATTCAAAACACGGAGGGAAGATGGTACCGGATTCAGAGGGGTACTGGCAGGTTCTCTTTAGGCAAGGTGCACAATCAAGGCTCGTGTCAGATATCGAAACCTGCCTGGGTCCAACAATCCCAGTAAGGTGATGACTTGTAGATCCATAAATACCAACCAGCGGTATGTCGAGTGCCGCGGCCAAATGTCCAAGTCCAGTATCAACACTCACTGCACCGGCAGCAGAAGCAAGATCCGAGCTCAACTCAGAAAGCGTACCCGGCGGCAATAGGCGTGCATTATCGATAGCCGCCGCAATTTTTTCCGCCCGGGCTCGCTCTTCACCACCCAAATGAGGCAGCACCACAGCATATCCTTGATCCTGACAAATACGAGCGAGTGCAACCCAGTAGTCCTCGGGCCAATGTTTAGAAGCCCATGTAGTGCCATGGAAGAAATAGATATCTTTGCTGGATGTCGAATCCTGCCTTTCAATTCCATAGTGATAATCTTCAGAGATCTGATAACCAATCGCCTGGGCAAACAATCCCCTGAGTCGCTGCACCGCATGTAAATCCCTTGAGACGCAATAGCCCTGCTGATAAACCATACTGGCAATAGGCTCCTTTACCGATGTCCGATCGAATCCAACCAGTTTACCTTTAGCCATCCGGCCAACAGCTGCACTCTTTATGAGTCCCTGGGCATCAATCACCAGATCGTAGCGCTCTACTTGTAAAATTTGCCGAAACTCCATGATCTCCCGACGATGACCTAACCAGGATTTGCGCCATCGACGAATAGCGATCGGCAGCACCCGCCGAACACCGGGATGCATCCTAGGTAAATCAGCAAATCCTTCTTCAACAACCCAATCCAGAATGATACTGGGATCATGCTCAAAAAGGTCCCTCACCGCCGGAAGACAATGAATCACATCTCCTAGGGAGGACATCTTGATAATCAACACTTTCACAAAGCGCTCTCACGCCTTAACGGGATCATTTCCGGTAGCAGTTGATTCAAACAATTTTTGTGTTTCAGGGGACAGGACCGTTTAAAGCAAGGACTACAGTCCAAATTGAGCGAAACGATATCGAGGGAATCCGTTAAAGGCGGGGTAAACTCCGGCGAGGTTGAACCATACACAACGGTGGTTTGTACGCCGACCGCCGCGGCAATATGCATCAGGCCGGAATCATTCGAGACCACCTGATCACACACACTGATCAGATCAACAACATCAAGCAAGGACGTCTTACCCGCAAGGTTCACACAACCGGCGCCCCCCGCTAATTGAATCGATTCAGCGGTTTTTACATCACCCGGACCGCCAAATATCCACACCCGATAGCCAGCAGCCAGAGCTTTCTTTGCAAGATTTCCGTAGTGGGCTTCTGGCCATTTTTTTGAGTCACCAAACTCTGCTCCAGGACAGAGTCCCAGGACCGGTCGATCAAGTGTGAGATCCAGGGTACTTAGAAGTTCATCCAAATTTGATTTGTCGATCATCAATTCTGGATATGGTAAGTCCTGTATCAGCTGACCAGGCTTTGCACCGAGTGCCGCAAATCGATCAATCATTTTTGGTAATCGCCGCTTGCTCATCAGACGCATATCGTTGATCAGGAAGTAGCGATACTCACCGCGAAAGCCCGTCCGAATCGGAATATCCGCTGCAAACGGCACAACGGCTGATTTGAGGGAGTTGGGTAGCACAATTGCACGGGTGTAATGATTGCGCTTCAATGATTCGCCAAACGCAAACCGTTTCCCGAGCCCCAGCTCACCGTGGGCCAGGTCAAATCGAATCCCGCGGTTTATCTCCCCCATCCGCGTGACTAAGGGTAATGCCGCGGGAGGCGCAAGCACATCAATCTCACAATCGGCCCATCTTTGCCGAAGGAGTTTATAGAGTACCTGCGACATGACCATATCGCCTACCCAGGATGGACCAACGATAAGTATGCGCTCGGACATCGAGACTTCCCGTTAGCTAACCACAGATGACCAATCAGGATACTCACTGCGCTTGCCGCGAACCTGATCAAAATACATCGATTGTAGTTTCTCGGTGATAGGCCCGCGTTTCCCGTCGCCAATAACTCGACCGTCAAGCTCTCGAATGGGTAAAACTTCCGCTGCAGTACCCGTGAAAAACGCCTCGTCCGCCACATAAACTTCGTCTCGGGTAATCCGCCGCTCGCGAACTTCCAGACCAAGCTCTTCTGCAAATGAAAATATTGTGGCGCGGGTAATGCCTTCAAGGCAGGAGGTTAATTCTGGGGTAACAAGAACGCCCTTTTGGACCAGGAAAATATTCTCACCGCTGCCTTCCGCAACATACCCTTCGTTATCCAGCAGTAATGCTTCTTCGCAGCCGCTATCCAGTGCCTCTTTTAACGCCAACATGGAATTTATGTAGTTGCCATTAGCTTTTGCTTTACACATTGTAATGTTGACGTGATGCCTCGTATAGGAGGAGGTCCGCACCTTAATGCCTGAAACAATCGCTTCAGGCGACATATACGATGGCCACTCCCATGCCGCAATAATGCAGTGGGCTTTTAAGCCCTCGGCCCGGAGGCCCATTCCTTCACTTCCATAAAAACACATGGGACGCAGGTAGGCTTCTTTGAGATTGTTTTGTTTGATGACATCAAGCTGGGCAGCATTAATTTGATCTTTATCAAAGGGGAGCTTCATACCCAGAATGTGTGCGGAGCGAAACAGTCGATCAGTATGATCCTGCAGCCGAAATATTGCCGGACCATTTGAAGTCTCGTAGGCTCGCACCCCCTCAAATACACCAAGACCGTAGTGAAGAGTATGGGTCAACACATGCACCTTGGCATCACGCCAGGGTACCAGCTCGCCATCGAACCAAATTAATCCATCTCTGTCTGCAAAGTTTGTGCTCATTAGGGCACCCGTCGATTTTCAAACAGCGAATTCTACACCTTCGCTATGCACCTTGTTAGGGGGCTTGTCAGGGAGCTTGTTATGGCGCCAGGTAGCGCTTCCAGATAGATACAACTCTCTCGCGATAGCTTGCAAGCTTGTCATAGGAGCTAAGTTCACCCCCAAGCCAACTAAAATGGACCGCCGATCGGTACGCCACATAAGCTTCCTGGAGCAAATTTGCCTCCTCACGGTCTATAAATTGATGTTCCGCAAGGGCATCTAAGAGCCGTACCTTATCGGTCCAGCGCGTAAGCCCCGCTTCCTCGGCACTGTGCTTAAGAACCAAAAATTGCACTAGAAACTCAATATCCACAATAGCACCGACGCTTTGCTTCAAATCGAACCCCGACAGCAGCACCTCCTCCCCATGGGCAGGTTGAGTATTGGCATCGAGATGCTCACGCATCTTCTCCCTCATATTGAGCACTTCTTTACAAAGAGGCTCAGGATCTCTCTGACTGGCCAGTACACCCCGACGAATACCGTCAAAACGCTCACCTAACTCCAGTGACCCAGCTACAAATCGGGCTCTTACCAGAGCCTGAAGCTCCCAAACCCAGGCCGATTTCTCCAGATAAGTAGTATAACTTGAAGCAGAGGCTACCAGAGGACCGCTATTTCCATCTGGCCTTAGTCGCAAATCTAATTCGTAGAGCATGCCAAATCGGGTCAAACTCGTCAGAATGTGAATCACTCGTTGGCCGAGCCGATTGTAAAATACCTGGTTGTGTACAGATCGCTCGCCGAGGGTCGAGCCTCCAATGTGGCCACCGTGTAAAAACACAATATCTAGGTCTGAGCCATATCCCAGCTCAAAACCACCTAACTTTCCATAGGCAACTACGCCAAAACGGACCTGATCTGCTTCTCCAGCCTCATTGGCGGGAAGTCCATGTCGTTCAACCAGATGTTTCGCTGCAATCTCCACGGCATGCTGCAGTACAATCTCCGCGATTGCCGTCAACTGGTCTGATGCCCGCATGGTAGGCAACAGATCGAGCAGCTCCAGCATTGCAACCTTTAAACCATTTGAATGTTTAAAGGTCCGTAGGACATCCATGCGCCCTTCAAGATCACTCTCTGATAAGCGAGCGAGTTCAACTTCTAGTTTAGCTTCTAAAGCTTCTTTACTTTCGATGCCTTGCTCGACTTCCCAGTCGGTTAACTCATACAAAAGAATAGGGAATTTTTTGATCTGGCTTGCGACAAAAGCGCTCATTGAGAATAGGCGAATCATCCGTTGTAGTGCGTCAAGATTCTCATTTAGAAAAGCCAGGTAAGTACTTCTGCGCTTTGTAGCGTCTATTAAATCGAGGCATCTGGATAGCACGACATCGGGGGCTTCCTCACGACTGACAAGACGCAACAATACCGGCATCAATTTCGATAGCCGGCCCTCACCGATTTCCTGTAGGTCCAGTAATTCAGACCGAAGCAGATCCAACAACTTGACGGTTTGTTCAGGATTTTTGAAGCCGCTGGCAACTAGATGTTCTGATGCTTCCTCGGAACCAGGATCCTGCCAGACCCTGGCCCAAAACAAATTACCTTCTAGCAGGTCATCTCGTTCACTCGTACTGGCATTCATTAGCTCAGCAAAAATTTCGCTTACCTGTCGGCGATGACCTTCAAGCACCGCATGAAACTCAAGGTAATTGCCGTAACCCATGGCGGACGATATTCGTTTTTGGCCAATCTCATCTTCAGGCAGTTTTTGACTTTGTTGATCCTTCTCAGCTTGAATTGCGTGTTCGGTATTACGCAGAAAAATATAGGCAGCTTTAAGTTGTTGCACATCAGCTGACGGCAAATATTCACCCTGACCCAGCTCGTCCAATACTTCAAGCAATCGAGTTTGTCTCAATTCTGGCCGATTTCCGCCCCATATGAGCTGTTGAGTTTGGGCGATAAACTCAACCTCTCGAATGCCACCAGCCCCCAGTTTCACATCTAATTCCAGGGACTTTCGTTTCACTTCTTGATTAATCAGTTGCTTCATATCCCTAAGCGATTCGACCGCACCATAGTCCAGGTGTTTGCGATACACAAAAGGCGTGAGCCATGAGATAAAAGATTGCCCAAGCTCAATATCCCCAGCAGCGGCCCTGGCTTTGATAAAGGCATACCGCTCCCATTCTCGGCCCTGCTCAAGAAAATACTTTTCCATGCCTGCGCGGCTCATCACTAAAGCACCGCTTTCCCCATAGGGCCGAAGTCGCATATCAACACGAAAAACAAAACCGTTGGGTCCAGGCTCATCCAGAGATCGGATAAGATCTCTGCTCAGTTTGAGAAAAAACTCCTGGTAGCTTTTGCCACTGTCTAAAACACCGGACTCTCCGTACATAAAAATCAGGTCAATATCGGAAGACAAATTGAGCTCGTAGGCACCGAGCTTACCCAGCGCCAGCACCGACAACTTTTGCACTTCACCGTTGGCAAATCGCGGCACACCCATGGTTTGACACAGACGTTGGTAGTGGAATTCCAGGGCCCGCTCCATCGCTTGATCAGCAAGCAGAGAAAGGTCTCGGGTTGTTTCGACAAGATCAGCACGACGGGTTTGATCACGGAAAATAATACGAGCCATTTCACGATTACGTATCGAGCGAAGACCGGTATTGAACGCTTCGGTACTTTGTTCCATTGACAGCTCAATGCTAAAACCAGACCTTTTTAATTCAAGGTCACCGGAATCCCGAAGCGGAATACCGGTTTCACGCTGCATGTAATGAGCAAAAAATTCGCTCTGTTCTGAAACCCGATGAATATCGGATTGAAGCTGAGAATCGACTTCAGTCACGACTACTCTGTGCCAGTAAAAGGAGCGACTCGCAGTACTTCTTCGATAGTGGTTTGACCTGCAGCGACTTTAAGCGCCCCACTCAACCGCAAAGTCCGCATGCCTTCTTTCATGGCTGTCATTCTCAACTTACCTATCTCCGTGTTTTCAGTCACAAAAGGTTTAACCTTGTCCGTCAGGGGCAACAACTCATAGATACCTTCGCGGCCTCGGTATCCAGTATCACGACACTCAAGGCAACCAACCGGGTGGTACATATTTTTAGGCAAAGTCATCTTCCAGGGTGAAACCAGCGTTTGCCATCCCTCGGGGTCCGATTCGCCCAACGCTTTACAGACTGGACAAAGGGTCCGTACCAGACGTTGTGCCATTATGCCTAAAACCGTTGCCTTAATCAGATAGGGCGCTACACCCAACTCCAACAATCTTGTGATGGCGGATGGTGCATCATTGGTGTGAAGTGTTGAGATCACAAGGTGACCTGTTAGCGCTGCTTGAATCGCCATTTCTGCCGTTTCGAGGTCGCGAATCTCACCCACCATAATGATGTCAGGATCCTGCCGGAGCAGGGCTCGAACACCATCAGCAAAATTCAGATCAATATTCGATTGAACCTGCATCTGGTTAAAACTGGCCTCAACCATTTCAATTGGATCTTCAATTGTGCAGACATTAACTTCCTGGGTAGCCAATTGCTTTAAACTAGAATAGAGCGTTGTGGTTTTACCGGAACCCGTCGGCCCTGTCACCAGCACAATACCGTTAGGATTCTTAACCATTCCTTCCCACCGATCATAATCTTCGTTCGCAAGACCAAGTTCAGCAAAAGACTTAAGTAGGATATCCGGGTCAAAAATACGCATGACCATTTTTTCGCCAAAGGCAGTCGGCAGTGTAGAAAGCCGAAGCTCAACCTCATGTGCATCCTGGGTTTTGGTTTTTAGACGGCCATCCTGGGGACGGCGTTTTTCTGCCACATCCATACGGCCCAAGGTCTTAAGTCGACTGGTCACGGCGGTCATCACCGTCGCTGGCAGCTCATATACCAGATGCAAAACACCATCAATTCGAAATCGGACCCGACCTTTTTCCCGTCTGGGTTCCAAATGAATATCACTCGCTCTTTGAGTAAAAGCATACTGGAGTAGCCAGTCGACAATATTAATGACGTGGGTATCGTTCGCCTCCATGCCATCGAGTTGGCCAAGTTCCAGCATGGATTCTAAATTGGATAAGTTACTGGCATGGAGGCCCTGGGCATTCGCCTGGCTGACCGAGCGCGCCATTGTGTAGAACTCTGTTGTGTATTGGCGAATATCGGTAGGACTGGAAATCACACGGGTAATGATTTTACCCGGCTGGGACTGTTGAATTGTCGGCTCCCAACCTGAAACATAGGGTTCTGGGCTTGCAATCACAATCTCGTCTTCTTTGACTTCCAGTGCGAGTATCTGGTGCCGTTTGGCGAATTCGTAGGACATCACCTTGGTCACGATCTGAGCATCAATTTTTAGGGGATCAATCCTCTTATAGGGCTGTTTTGCCCGGGTGCATAACCAACGAGTCAGCACGTCTATGTCCAACAGCTGATCGAGTTTCTTCTGATCCTGACACCCATCCTCGGCAATCAATTCAAGGGGATGCCAAATCAGCTGCTCCTTTTTTCGGGTTTTCATGCTGAGGGTTTCTGCGTCCGCCTCTGACAGCCGACCGTCGGCCACCAGATCATTAATCACGGTCCGATAGTTAAGGGTAATATCCGGCTGTTTTTTATTACTTTCCTGTACGCTCACGTGCGTCCGCTCTGGTCTCGACGCAAATAGCTTACACCTTTTTCACCGGCGACTGGTAAACGCAATTAGACCTTTAACTTGCTACACTCGCGGTCCACTAAAAGCTGCGAGTATACCCATGGCTGTTACAACTCCCGAATTTCAGGAAATGGTTCAGTCGATTGTTGCGACTCCGTCGGTCAGTAGCACCATGCCGCAATTTGATCAGTCGAATCAGGCCATGGTGGACCTTTTGGCTAACTGGCTTGCACCCCTTGGTTTCGATATTCAACTCCAACCGATCCCGGAATACCCAGGAAAGGTGAATTTGATAGCAACCCTGGGCAAAGGACGCGATGGACTGCTGCTATCCGGTCATACTGACACAGTACCCTTCGATGCCGATCTCTGGCAGAGCGACCCATTCCTCCTTAAGACGGAAGGAGAGCGGTGGTATGGGCTCGGGGTTTGTGACATGAAAAGCTTCTTTGCGATGTGTATAGCCGCCGTTGACGGAATTGATCCCCGTAAACTCAAACATCCAATTGTGATTCTCGGCACCGCCGATGAAGAATCCTGTATGAGCGGCGCACGAGCGCTGACACTGGAGGGATTGTCCTTCCCAAAATTCGCCCTTATTGGGGAGCCTACGGGCCTTGTCCCCATTAACAAACACAAAAGCATCGCAATGCTGGGGCTCAGAATTCGCGGCAGCTCCGGGCATTCGTCAAACCCCGCCTTAGGTAATAACGCCCTTGATGTAACGGGTCCGGTACTGATGGAGTTGTGCAAATTTCGCGACGACATGGCAACCTCATACCAGGACACCAGCTTCGAGGTTGCTGTGCCAACCCTCAACCTTGGCTGCATTCACGGTGGAGATAACCCCAATCGGATTTGCGACCACGTTGATTTATCCTTCGATCTTCGCCTGTTGCCAGGTATGAACGACCTTGCAATTGTGGATGCTATCGCGGATCGAATACGGCCAATGATAGAAAAACAGGGCCTGGAAATGGAGATTGCGCCATTGCACCCACCAATTCCCGCCTTCTCGAACAACCGTGACAACCTGATCAAGGCCTGTATAGAAGCTTCCGGGCATCAAGCCGAAACCGTTGCTTTTGCTACCGAAGCGCCATTCCTGGAAGCCCTTGGTATAGAGACCGTTGTGATGGGTGCTGGATCCATAGATCAAGCCCATCAACCAAACGAGTTTTTGGATGTAGCACAAATCGATCCATCCATTGCTATAATCCGCGCCCTTATCCAAAAGTACTGTTTATAGGTCATGAACAAAGACGATCAAGACATCGCGTCTCATATTTCCTGGTTTCGGGAGGCGTCGCCCTATATTGGCGCTCACCGGGATAAGACCTTTGTGCTCTACCTGGGTGGCCAGGGCATCGAACATGAGAATTTCACCAATATTGTTGCGGATATAGTCTTACTTCATTCCCTGGGAATTCGGCTAGTGCTCATCCACGGCGCAGCACCCCAGATCGAAGCGTCTATTTTACAGCAGGGAAAAAACAGCGATTTTGTCCAGGGTGTTCGTATTACCCATCCCGACATTCTTGCTGCTGTTGAGTTTGGCGTCAGCCAGGCGAAGTCGAAGTTAGAGGCTGAGTTGTGCCGGGCACCCCGCCATCAGCAAGAAATTGCCCTGGCGTCGGGCAATCATATTAAGGCCAGACCGATGGGCATCCGCGATGGCATCGACTTCCACAATACCGGCCGAGTCCGAAAGGTGAACACCGGTGCGATTCGGAAACAGTTAGATAGTGGTGCACTCGTTGTCATCTCGCCATTGGGTTATTCACCCTCGGGTGAAGTATTCAACATTAACTCCCTCGAAGTTGCGGGCGCTGTAGCTGGCGCTCTATTAGCCGAAAAGCTGATCATTATCGATAGCGATTTCAGGGATGAGGCAGGCGCTTTAGTAAACGAAATTCAGGTTAGCGATATTGATACCAACAACTTGACGCATCACGAGCCACTGTCAATTGCACGCCAGGCCTGCTTGAAAGGTGTTAATCGTTGTCATCTGTTAGATATCTGCGTGGATGGTGTACTGCTAAATGAGCTATTCACCAGGGATGGCGTTGGCACCCAGGTAATCCGAAAAAGTTATGAACAGGTCCGGGCTGCAACCGCCGATGACGTCGGCGGTATCATTGAGCTAATCGAACCCCTCGAGGCGGAAGGCATTTTAGTCAAGCGTTCAAGGGAACGCCTTGAGGCTGAAATCGATCGCTTTAGTGTCATAGATCGAGATGGCACCATTGTCGGATGCGCGGCACTTTACGGCTATGGTGACGACGCTGAGCTAGCATGCCTGGTCACCCATCCTGACTATCGAGACGGAACTCGAGGGGATGTGCTACTCGAAACAGTTAAGAAAAAAGCACTCGAAGAAAAATTTAGCCGGCTATTTGTCTTAACCACCCATACCGCACATTGGTTTACAGAGCGAGGTTTTACAGAAACCGCCCTTTCAGACCTGCCGGTTGAAAGACAAAGCCTTTTCAACTACCAAAGAAATTCAAAGCTATTCGCGACCGCAGTCCAATAGATTCGTCCGGAGACACCTATGCCACGATATAGATCAAAAACTTCCACCCAGGGTAGAAATATGGCCGGCGCTCGAGCGCTATGGCGCGCCACGGGTATGGAAACCGATGACTTCAACAAGCCCATCATTGCAGTCGCGAACTCTTTCACCCAGTTTGTACCTGGCCATGTTCATCTACACAATCTGGGCCAACTCGTGGCCCGGGAAATTGAAAAGGCCGGTGGTGTTGCCAAAGAATTTAATACCATTGCAGTTGATGACGGAATCGCGATGGGACATGACGGAATGCTTTATAGCTTACCGTCCCGGGATATTATCTCCGACTCCATCGAGTACATGGTCAACGCCCACTGCGCTGACGCAATGGTCTGCATATCAAACTGTGACAAAATTACACCGGGCATGCTGAACGCGGCGCTTCGTCTAAATATTCCGACCATTTTCATTTCCGGCGGACCGATGGAAGCTGGTCGAACCAAACTCGCCAATCACAACACCAACTTGATTCACGCCATTGTGGTTGCCGCCGACGAACAAATGACAGATGAGGACGTCGACGAATACGAAAAATCTGCCTGTCCTACCTGTGGAAGTTGTTCCGGTATGTTTACCGCAAACTCCATGAACTGTCTAACGGAAGTGCTTGGGCTTGCATTGCCTGGCAACGGTTCATTACTCGCAACCCACAAGGACAG
>TARA_R110002072_G_scaffold95197_27_pt1 | contig 16369 bp, 17 predicted proteins | sample TARA_R110002072 | Tara Oceans TARA_R110002072 (sample SAMEA4397118) | marine metagenome | biome: Polar Biome; feature: [SRF] surface water layer (ENVO:00010504); material: water (ENVO:00002006), including particulate matter (ENVO:01000060) such as... | depth 5 m | reverse complement strand
GGGTCCGTAACCAAAACATTAACAGCAGCTGGCATTGTCCAATTAAAACGCGATGGCTTAACCACTAGTTTTAATCAAACTTTAGATGAATTTGACCCTGAATTTCCAAACGGTAGTCAAATTACTATTGCACAATTATTATCACATCAATCGGGTATTCCAGATTATCAACTTGTAGTAGAGGGGGCTTACGAGCAAGGAGAAACTTTGGATGAAGAAGATATATACCAAGTAATTAAAGAATTGATTATTGAAAATGGTTTAGATTTTACCCCAGGTACAAATAAACAGTACAGCAACTCAAACTTTCTTATTGCTGCTTTGTTAATTCAAGAAGTATCTCAAATGCCTTACCACGACTATATTCAACAAAAAATATGTAATCCTCTTGCAATGTCCAACACCTATAAAGGCACAAATATAGTAGATGAAAATACACACGCCCAGGGCTATTTAAATGGTAGTATAAATAGTACTTACCCAATGGCAATCGCTTTTGGTACAGGCGATTTTAGTAGTTCCCCAAAAAATATGGAAACTTGGGTAAATGCTGTAAAAAACAATTGGTTTACAAATGCAGAAAAAACCGAAATATTTACTCAAAACGTACCAAGTGGTTATACTGATTTTGGTTTAGGCTGGTTCACCACACAAGAGGGAAATACAACAATGTATTGGCACGGTGGTGATATTAATGGCTATTGGAGTATGATTGGTTTTATACCAGAATACGATGCTACAATTGTTTTGTTAAGCAATCAGCAAGACGATACAGGGGCGCAACGCAATACCATTATTGAGCAATTATTAAAAAATGAGTTTAATTAAAATCATAGTAACCTTATAGTAATGAAACATACTAACATATTATTGGCAGGTGCTACAGGTTACTTAGGGTCTTATGTGTTAAACGCCTTAATTGATAATCAAAATCAAGTTCTTGCCATTGTACGTAATCCAAATAAACTAAAAAATAATAATGAAAATTTTTTAGAGGTTAAACAAGCAGAGGTTACAAAGCCTGACACCTTACGTGATATTTGCAAAGGTATAGACACGGTAATATCTACAGTAGGTATAACAAGACAAAAAGATGGCTTAACATATTTAGATGTAGATTATAAAGCCAATATGAATCTGCTGGTAGAAGCAAAAAAAGCAGGTGTAAAACATTTTGTTTACGTTTCAGCAATCAATGGTAATAAATATCGGAATTTAAAAATTTTTGAAGCCAAGGAAAAGTTTGTAGATGCCTTAAAATCTTCAGGACTAAACTATACCATAGTAAGACCTAACGGTTTTTTCTCGGATATGAAAGATTTTTTGCAAATGGCAAAATCGGGTCGGGTTTATTTGTTTGGCTCGGGCAATCAAAAATTCAACCCAATTCACGGTAAAGATTTAGCAACATTTATTGTGGATAATTTAGAGGAAATCAATAAGGAATTTACCATTGGTGGACCCGACGTGTTAAGTCTTAATGATATTAGTAAATTGGCTCTAAATGCTTTGAACAAACCCATAAAAATCATTCATTTACCAGATTGGTTGCGAAAACTAACTATTTGGAGTTTAAGAACCTTTACTAGTGTAAAAACTTATGGGCCAATTGAGTTTTTCTTAACGCTTATGGCAGAGGATAATATAGCACCAACCTACGGAGAGCAACGTTTAAAGGATTTTTATTTTAAAGAAGTCAAAACGATTTGAGTATGCAAAACATCACAATGAAATTATCTCAAAAAATTGCCCTAATTATTGTAATTGCCTACTGTATCTTTCACGTATTGGTTTTATTTAAAATCATTCCATACCATCTAGTTTGGGGTGGCAAAATAAAGTCTGTTAACGAAATGTACATTTTAGAGGGAGTGGCATTAACTATAATGCTGTTTATAGGTGCAATCCTTTCTATGAAAAGCAGACTGGTAAAACCAATTTTTGCATATAAAACCATAAAAAGAATACTATTGGTTTTTACGTTTTTTTTTATATTAAACACTATTGGTAATTTTTTAGCTGAAACAATAATTGAAAAATGTCAGGCTATCATAACCTTATATTTAGCCGTAGTATTTTATAAATCATCAAAATAAATGAAGTCTCTATGAAAGCACCCAACCCAAACACCCTATTTCCATTATCCAATTATAAAAAACTTTGTTTTTTAAAGAATTTGATTAACAATCCAAATATCGTAGTAGGTGACTTTACGTATTATGATGATTTTGAAGAGGTCTCAAACTTTGAGAAAAACGTAAAATATCATTTTGATTTTATTGGAGACAAACTCATCATAGGTAAGTTTTGTATGATTGCTTCTGACGCTACATTTATTATGAATGGTGGTAATCATTTAACCAAAGCCACATCTGCTTACCCATTTGCTATTTTTGGTGGTGCTTGGCAAGATGCTATGAACGGTAAAACCTATCCAACCAAAGGTGATACCATAATTGGTAATGATGTATGGATTGGTCACGATGCTACTATTATGCCTGGAGTTCACATTGGGGATGGTGCTATTATTGCAACAAAAGCGGTGGTTACAAAAGACGTAGAACCTTACACCATTGTTGGTGGTAATCCCGCTAAACCAATTAGAAAGCGATTTTCTGAAGCTACCATTTCAAAACTATTACAGTTAAAATGGTGGGATTGGGATATTAAAAAAATCACTAAAAACGTAGAAAAACTTACTTCACACCCTGAGGCATTGTTTTAAATTAAAACCTAAGAACGAATAAAAGGCTTAACACTACAACTGTTAAGCCTTTTTCTTTTAGTAAAAAAAACATTAGTACTAAATATCAAAAAGGTTTCAAATTATAATTCAAAACGATTGCCCTTAAAATTCAATGAATCTTTGCATCATCAAATAATAAAAACGAACAATTAAATACATTACAATGAAAAAACTTGTATTCATCTGCTTAACACTTTGTACACTAAATGTTTTTGCGCAAATTAACAACGGATCTTTGAAAAATAAGGATTCAGATTTCAAATACAGAGTAAGTTTTCCTGCTATTATCTTAGGTAACATTGGTAAAGGTGGCGAAAGAACCAATACGCAACATTATGAATTGCATGTAAAAAAAGAATTAGATGCTAAAAATATTGTTGGAATTAAGTTAGCCACTTGGCGTTTATTTCAACCAATGGGTATTCAGTGGTGGGATGGTCTTTTAGATAAAATAGATTCTGAAACCGAATTTTATCCAGGTTATCTACGTGAAACGGGTATTGGAATATCTTATCAACGTATGCTTTGGAAAGGACTGTTTGCATCAGTAGAAGTATTACCACTATACAAAACCTATTTAGATTTAGATAACAAAAAAATAGCAAACGGTTTTAAACTTTACAATTCGTTCCATCTTGGTTATCATTTTGCATTTGGTAAGAATAAAAGATTTTTTATTGAGCCTCAGGTTCATTCTCAATTTTGGGTATTTGACACCAATACGCCTAATGCATTTAAACAAATAGATAATAGATGGAAAAACCACTTCCTTTTTGAACCAAACCTTTATGTAGGTATTAGATTTTAGTATAAAATAAAAACTTATAAAACAATTAAAATGAAAACAATCAAAAAACAAATCCAATTAAAAATAGCCTTTATGGCCTTGGTTCTAATGTCATCATTAGCGTTTGCACAAAACAATTCAATTATTGAAGAAACTTCAAAACGAGAAGGTTTTATCTTTGAATTTAGTCTAGGTGGTGGTGTAATTGGTGTTGAAAATAGTGAAGGCATTCAAACCTTTAATAAAGCACAAGGAGCCATAAGTTTTCCCGAGTTAAAATTTGGTTATATGTTAAACGATAACTTAGCTATAACCGCTTCAATGCCAGGTATGATTTATGAATTTCAAAACAATGACAGGCACTTTGGCGGTTTTATTCCCTCAGTACAATATTGGGTAAAAGACCGTTGGTGGATTCACGGAGGTATTGGTTTAGCTATAGATTCACCAGCACTTTACGATATTAAAGATAATGTTAATGACGATTGGAATTTTGGGTGTGCAATTATGGCAAGTACAGGATATGAGTTTTACAAAAAGAAAAACTTTGCTTTGAATGTACAATCCAAAATAGTGATGGGAAGAGCATTTTTAGAAGGAGATGCACATAAAGATGCAGTAACCTTTAACCTTGGCCTAGGTTTTAGTTGGTTGTAATTATATTTTTTAATAAAGAAAGTATATACATAAATCATTAAAAAACTGTTTTGTAACAGCCTCATTAAAATTGTAATGCTGTTAATATAATTATAGAATATTTTAAAATTAAACTCATCGTATTACAAAAAAAAAAAGAAATAATGTTAAAAAAATACCGAATACTAAAATGGATTCTAAGGAGTCTTATGATAACAATAATTATTATCATTTTAACAGGTTTATACATTGCAAATTTATTGCCAACCGAAGATATTACATTACCACAAAGTAAAGCAAGTGAAATATCATATCTTACTAAAGATGTGCCTTCTTATCGAGGTAAAATACTAGCTATTGTAACAAGTACAGACTCTTTGGGTACAAGTGGTAAGGGCACAGGATATGAACTAACAGAATTAGCTAGAGCTTATTATGTATTTAAAGCTAATGGTTTTGATGTTGATGTTGCAAGCCCTTTAGGAGGCAAGCCACCTGTGGTTTTAGATAACGATGATATGGGAGTTTTTGATTATGCATTTTTAAATGATTCTATTGCTCAATCTAAAACCAATAAAAGTCTTTTATTAAAAGATGTTAAACCAGATTTATATGAAGCTATTTATTTTGTTGGTGGTAAAGGAGCTATGTTTGATTTTCCAGATAATAAATTTATACAGGCACTAGTAAAAGATTTTGATAAAAATAATAAAGTAATAGGTGCGGTTTGTCATGGTCCTGCTGCTTTGGTAAATGTTACCTTAGAAAACGGACAATCATTTTTAAAAAATAAGCAAGTAAGTAGTTTTACCAATAAGGAAGAGTTATTATTAATTCCCAAAGCTGCAGCTATATTTCCTTTTTTATTGCAAGACGAGTTAATAGCTCAAGGTGCTGTGTTTAACGAAGGGGTTATGTATCTTGAAAAAATAAGCCATGATAATAATTTAATAACGGGTCAAAATCCATGGTCAGTATGGGTTTTGGCAGAAACTATGGTGAAACAATTGGGGTATTCACCCAAACAAAGAACAATAACTGCAGAAGAAAACGCTGTTAAAGTTTTGAATGCATATGCAATAAAAGGTAAAGATAATTCTAAAGCATTAATGAAGCAGATTATCGAAGTGAATAAAGAATCTATTTCTAGAGAACTACTTATTAGCCATAGCGCTATTTCTGTACTTCAAGGAAATCTGATAAAATTTTACGATCTAATACGCTTAGCTTCTTATGCCAAAAACCTTAAATCTAATAAATAGATAATAATGAAAAAACTAGTAATAACTATAAGTATATGTGTTTTATCCTTTTCTCTTTTTAGTCAACAAGCTCTAGAAAAGAATATTAAGAACTTGTTTAAAAACGAATTAAAAAAAGAAGCAATAAAAAGCGCTTTTTTGCATGTATATTCAAAATCAAAAAATATTAATATTAAGTTAGCTGAAAGTAAATTTAATTCTAAAGATACTATCACAGCCAATAATCCTTTTTATACAGCTAGTATCACCAAAATGTTTACGGCTACTTCCATTGGTATTTTAAAGGATAAAAAAAAAATAAACTTTCAAGATAAAATAGCTCAATATTTGCCAGATACATGGATAGAGAATTTACACGTTTTAGATGACAAAGAATATTCGAGAGATATTACTATTGCTCAGTTATTACAACATACTTCTGGGTTGCCAGACTATTTTGTTGACAAAACTATTGATGGTAGCCCAAATATCATAAACCAATTATTGGTCGATACGAATAAGATTTGGGCACCTCAAGAAATGATTAAGTTTACCAAAACAAAAATGAAACCTCATTTTATTCCTGGTCAAGGCTATCATTATACCGATACAGAATATGTGCTTTTAGCTTTGATAGTAGAAGAAGTAAGTGGCCTCTCTCTAGACAATTTTTTTCAACAATATATTTTTCAACCTTTAGGGATGGATGGGTCTTATATCAATTTAAAATCAAAACCTCTAAAGAATCAATTACCTATGGCTAAGTTCTATGTTGGTGATATGGAGCTGTCATCAATTAAAAGTTTAAGTGCAGATTGGGGCGGTGGCGGTTTGGTATCAACTACCCAAGATTTAATACGTTTTTTAAAAGCGTTTAATGAAGATATAATTGTGAGAAAAGATACTCGTTTAGAAATGCAACATTGGACTAATGAAACCCTAGGAATGGAATACGGATTTGGTATACGAAAGGTATCTTTTAATACCATTTACAATACAGACTCAAACTTAAAACTAATTGGACACACAGGAAGCACAGCATCTTTTTTATGGTATTGCCCAGAATTAGATACTTATATAGCTGGTACTTTAAATCAATTAGAGGTCTCAAAAAGTACAATTCGTTTAGTTTATGATGTACTTAAAGCAATAGAAAACAACTAGCTATATGAACTCATTTCAAAAAGGAATAATTTGTTTATCAATTTTTATTGTGTCGGTATTTAATACATTATTCGCACAATCATCAGACAAAATTAAATGGAAAGAAGACCTTGAAATCTATAAAGCATCTATAGAACAAAAACATATAGATATATATCATTCAATTACTAAAGAAGATTTTACAAAAGAATGGAATGAAATTTATAATAATGTTGAATCATTGAGTGATTTTGAAATCATTTTAAAATTAATGCGTTTAACAAGGCGTATTAATGATGGTCATACAGCTGTATCCCTTAGAAATTTGTCAACGCACCGTTTTCCATTTGAAATTGCATGGATCGAGAATCGATGGTATGTTGTAAAAACATTGAATAAGAATAAACAAATTCTCAAAACTATTTTGGAATCCATTAATGGTATTTCGATTGATACAGTTACTCAAAAAATATCAGAAATAGCTCAATTTGTTGAAAATGAATATTCTTTAAAAGATAGAACAGGTAGTTATTTAACAATTGCAGAATTACTTTTCAATCTCAATTTAATTGAATCTACCAATGAAGCCACATTTAGTTTTCGTAACAATAATGAATTAATACATCTGAATTTAACCGCAATTACTAATGATATTTGGGAGAATAGTAATCTTTCAATTGCAACTTTAACTGTACCAGAAATAACAAAACTCAATAGTGGCAATCGTGATTTATGGTTTACATCAATTTCTGACACAAAAACAGTATATATAAATTTTGAAAGTTATCCAACTTTTGAAGAGATGCAGGTGTTTGGAGAGCAATTAGTCAATTACATTCAAGAAAACCAAATGAAAAATGTAATTATTGATATGCGTAAAAATGGTGGTGGCGATTTGTATGTAGGTACAGTTTTAGCGTATGCCCTTAACCTTGCTGACTCTATAGACTGGAAAAATGGTGTGTTTGTATTAACAAGTGATAAAACTTTTTCTGCAGCAACAAGTAATGCAGCGCTTTTTAAGCAATTGTTAAATGCAAAAATTGTTGGTCAGCCTACGGGTTCAAATCCAAATGGGTATCAAGATATGGATAACTTTATATTACCAAATTCAAAACTTGTAATTACCTATTCTAAAAGATTATTTCGATTATCAAATCAAGTAAACACAGCACTTCAACCTGATATAATTATAAACCAAAAAAAAAGTGACCTATTAAAGAATTTAGATACTGTATTGATGGAATTAATAAACTTAATAAAAAACAGGTAAAAAGGTGTTCGTCAGTTGTTCCATTTAGTTCCATAAAGCATAATCGCAAAGCGGATTATTATAAATTACAAACGCTGTAAGAGTGACTCATTCAATCAACTAAAGGATTCTGTAAGTGCAATGATTTTGGTTAATGCTATTATTAAAACAAAAGATAAAAAAACTAACAGTAGAAAATGATTGAACATACTCAAACCTTAACTATTTTATATGATCATAAATATAAGAAGTAAGCACTATTGGCAACACCGTATATAATTTATTGCTGGCTTCTCGCCTACTTACGAAAGTCCTCGCAGACTTTCTTGGTGGTAATTATTTACTAAATTAGTTGCTTAAACCACGCAACAAACCATATACAAACACGGTGCCATAAAAAATGGAAAAACCAAAGTAAATAATATTCCAATCGAAAATTGAAAACGGATTATGATGAAATTCACAAAAATTTTAAGAGGACTAAGCATTTTCATAATTATCACTGTAATTGCCTTAGCCTTATATTTGAACCGAGGCTTATCCTACGAAATTGTTCCCGCAAAATTTAATTGCCTTGCTCTAGAAGATGGGTATTTTGCGCCATTTGACTCCTTACCCAATCAGATCTACGGAATAGGACTATCATATGCAGGCCATATCAATGAAACTGCCTCTGAATTTGTCCCCGATATTGACCCTCCCGTTTTTAAAAAAGCTATAACAAGTATTACACAGGATGGTGCCAAGGTAAAATTACCTTCTCACGATGATTTAGTGAATGCCGTAGAAAAAATTGAACCAAGCATAAGACAACAAATAAATGAAGTAATAAACCCATTACCTGCCCTATTAGATTACGAAGTAGAACTCGGCTTTGTGTTGTTAGAAGATATTGATAAAAAAGCGTTGAATGAAGAAGGATATATTCCCAAAATAGGATTCTTCATTGCTAATGATTTGTCTGCTAGAAGTATTGTTATCTTAGGAGAAGGACAAATTAATCGCTACGATTATTGGGGTATAGCCAAAAGTTTTCCGGGTTTTACTCCAGTAAGCCAAAAAGTATGGATACCCAATGAATTCAAGGCGAATGCAATTCCTTGTATTACATTGAAATGCCAATTAAATGGTGAAATACGACAAAATCAAATGACGAACGACTTAATTTATACGCCACTCCAGATGTTACAAGTGATTCATCGAAAATATCCAGATACTCCCTTAAAAAAAGGAGATTGGGTTTTGACTGGAACACCCGGAGGAGTAATAATGTCTACTCCTCGTTGGTTGGTTAGATTAGCAAATATGGTTGGTATGAATCGTTTTAAAAAATTGAATCATAAGACTAGAGAGGATGATATCGCTAAGTTTTTAAAACGGGGAGATACAGTAGTGATTGACGGTGAAGGTTTAGGTAGTGTTACCGTTGAATTCGTTTGGAAATAAAAATTCAAAGAAATATTTAAACGAGTAATATAATTATAACTAAATATAAAAGTAAAAACAGCACCTAACAATGTATAAAAGCTATAGCGGGCGTACTGAAATCTTAAAATTCTGTACATTTAATAAACTTTTATGATGGTGGACAGCTAATCGACCTGAAATCCGCTACTGCTCTTATACTTGACCGTTGTGCATAATTTGAGAAACCCACGAATTGAAAAAAATAATCGGAATTATATTGACAATTACTCTTTTGATTTCTTGCAAGAATTCGGAAAAATCAGAAACGGAAAACAATTCTAAATCGGAATTTAAAACTGACACTTTGCAGTTGGAATTTAAAAGACTAGGAAATAAACATACTGTTGATTTAGAATATCTGTTTTTAGATGAAAATGAGGAACAAATAGAATTTTCAAGTATTAATAAAATTCCTGAATTTCCTGGAGGACTTGACTCTCTAACTAAATTTATACAACAGAATTATAAATTTGAACATAATGATGATGAATATATTGAAGGCAAAGTAAAAACGACTTTTGCAGTTGATACAATTGGAAAAGTGGTTGATATTGAAATTATCGAGAGTTTGAGAAAAGATTACGATTCAGCTTGCTATAAAGTTATTGCGAAAATACCAGACTGGAAACCTGCGGAATTGAATGATGGGAAAAAAGTAAAAACGAAATTTCTATTGCCATTTAAGTTTGTGTTGGAAGAATAAAAACTATGCACAACACCGTGTAAACTTTATTGCTGGTTTTTTGCCTACCCTTCGACTAGCTCAAGGCATCGCTTACGAAAATCCTTGCAGAATTTAAAACTTGGTGTATACTTGCGAAGTTAAGTGCTAACCCACGCAACTAGCCATCGCCGAGACCATTGGCATTAATTTAAAACATAAACTTTCGTGCAAAATTAGTAATACATATTTGTATAATTTAAATTTAATATTTATACATATAAGTATTCTTTTATTTTTTTATTTATACATATTTGTATACTTTTGTTTTAATTTACATACTTATATGTATAAAAATGTTAACAAATGAGAAACAAGAAAAAACTACTCATAGAACAATTAGACCAAAAACTGACTAATTTTAAAGATGCAGGAATGGTCCTGGTCCCTCAAAAAGGATGGGTAAATACTATTAGAACCACTCTTAATATGACAAGGGACCAATTAGGGACCAAACTTGACTTGACTAAAGGAGCTATTCAAAAAATTGAAGAACGTGAAGCTACAGGTCAGATAACCATCAATAAATTAAAGGATGTTGGTAATGCTTTGAATATGAAATTTATCTATGGTTTTATTCCGAAAGATGGGACTATTGAAAGCTTAGTAAACTTAAAGGCTGAAAAGCTGGCACGAAAAATAGTTTTAAGGACTAATCAAAATATGAAATTAGAGGACCAAGGAATTGGAGATGAAAAAATAAATAAAACCATAAAGGAACTTGCTAGTGAAATAAAACGAGAGATGAAAAAATCATTATGGGATTAGAATTCGATTATAAAGATGGACAAACACCTTTAGACGAAGAAGAAAAGGAAGGTCTTAAAATAAAGTCTATTACTACTCAAGGAGAACTAGATGAATTTGAGCAATTGAATATTGAAAAAGCAGTCGAATGGACTATTCATACAAAATTCAAACTTGAAAAAATTTTAACTGAAAAGTTTGTAAGAGACTTGCACCAAAGAATGTATGGTGATGTATGGAAATGGGCAGGCGAATTTAGAAAGACTGAAAAGAACATTGGAATTCTATGGACGCAAATTGGCATTGAATTAAAAAATTTACTGGACGACACTAAGTATTGGATAGAAAACAAAACTTTTCCACCTGAAGAAATAGCTATAAGATTTAAACATCGCATAGTATCCATTCATTGCTTTCCAAATGGAAATGGAAGACACTCTAGAATGATGGCTGACATTATTATGGAATCAATATTTGGGAATGAAATATTTTCTTGGCATCAATCAAATATGGTTAAAGCTAACGAAACAAGAAACCAATATATAAAAGCTCTAAGAGAAGCGGATAATGGCAATTTCAAAGAATTAATTGAATTTGCAAAAAACTAATGCCAACACCGTATAAAATTAATTGCTGGTTCTAGCCTACCCTTCGACAAACTCAGGGCATCGCTTACGAAAATCCTCACTTCGACAAGCTCAGTGACCGCGCGGATTTTCTAGTTGGTTGGTTTTTGCTAAATTAGATGATTAAAACACGCCACTAATCATAACACAATCACGTTGTAGCCAATTTGAGAAAAATGAAGAACTTTCGACTAACTTTAATTACTGAAAACCAAAATTCTCTTGAAAAAGGGAAAAAGTTTGCAGAATTGATATGCGAAACTCTGAATTGTGAAAAAGGATTTGAAATCTCAAAATACGAGAAACTGAAAGACTCATACCGAATTGAAATTATTGGAAGAATAGCTGACCAAAATAATTCGATATCGGAATCAATTGAATTGACTGACAGAATTTGTTCGCCTTGGATTGTGAATTTTGACCGAATAGAAAACGAGGTAGAATTGATATTTAATAAATCGGAATTAACCAACTATCAGAAAGAAAATTTCAATACTCTGAATTGGGCAAATTTTGGAATAGAAAAGTAATAAAAACTGGCTACAACAAAGAACTGAGTTAAAAAAAAACGTTGCCCTCATTTTTTAGACCATCAACGATTTTTATCATTTAAGAGATTTTTTTAACCTAATATCTATCCATTTAAAAACTTATTGTTTATTCATATATTTATAAAAAAAAAGTATGAAAAAAATTAAACTTTATTTTACCGCATTACTTGTCCTCTCAGTTTTAAACGGATGTACTAATAATGAGTACGCATTTCCTTTTATTAATATTGAAGAAGTCGCAGTTGCTTGTACTTTTAAAGGTGACGTTCATTTACAAACTCAAACAGATGTTGATAATTTTATTCTAAATGAGTATTGTATTGTTGATGGAAATTTAACCATTGGAGATGCTGTAAGTCAACAGTCTGATATCATAGACCTGAGCGGATTAGCTTCTTTACATAAAGTAAATGGCTTCTTACGGATTCGAAGGAATTGGCAATTAACCTCATTAGATGGTTTAGAAAATGTTTTCCATGTAGGTGGTTATCTTTTGGTTGGTTCTTCTGCTGTAGAAAATCTAGATGTCTTTCAAGACAATACATTTGTAGGCGAAAGTATATTTATAGATGTTTCCGCTGGAGTTACTTCTATTGGAAGTTTTAAAGACATTACAGAACTTGATGCTTTATCAATATCTGGATTTAGCATACCTGATTTAAGTGCTTTTTCTAATTTAACTAAAGTAAACAGCGTTCAACTTACTGGCGGAAATAGAAATATGCAAGGTCTTAACAAATTAGAAAGAGTTGAAGATGCTTTTTGGGTAAATGGCGGAAGTTTAGAATCTTATGATGGATTAGATGCACTAAAGTATGTTGGTGGTCGATTCTGGATTTATCAAAATCCTTTCATTACTGATTTATCTGGACTAGAAAGTATTGAGACTATTGGTTTATTGGAAATCTCAAATAATCCTAATCTTCAATCTTTACAAGGAATTGAAAATCTAAAAAGTACTCCAATAGGAATAGACATTAAAGACAATCCTAGATTAACTTCTCTAGTAAGCTTTAACAACTTAAGTATTGGGCAAGAAATTGAAGGAAACGGAATTGGAATTAGGAATAACGATGCTTTAACCAATTTAAATGGTTTTGAAACAATTTCAAATTTTACAGGTTTAGTTGCCGTACATGATAACGATATTCTAAGAGATTTATGTGACTTACAATCTATTTTTGTTAATGGAACTATTGGTATAGTTAGAATAGAAGATAACTTTTTAAATCCAACACAAACAGATTTAGAGATCGGTACAAATTGTAGTATTTAATAATCAAAACAAACATTCTTTAATGCTTAAATTCTTTGGTACAATCCGTAAAAATCTATTGATGAAAAATCAATCTTCAAAATATTTTAAATACGCAGTAGGCGAAATTATTTTAGTAGTCATCGGAATTTTAATTGCGCTACAGATAAATAATTGGAATACACAAAAAAATACTTCCAATACAGAGCTTGAAATTCTTGATCTAATGCAAAAAAACTTGAATTCTGATTTAGAAGACATGAAAGGAAACCTTGACTTTTATAAGATCCGACAAAGAGCAACAATCATGGTGCTTAAAAAACTTACTGACCCTGCTTTTGAAAACGATTCTTTACCTTATTCTTATGCAAACCTAGGTCTTCATCCGTATTTTATCGAAATAACTTCTGCGTATGAAAATCTAAAATCTATTGGTTTTGAGATTATAAAAAATGATCGTTTAAAAGAAAATATCATGCATATTTACAGCAATAGATATCAATGGATAGAAAACCTTGAAAATGATCATTCTAATTTCTACAAAACAAAATTAGAATCTTTATTAATAGAAAATTTTATTCATGAATCATTAACAGATAATGCGAAACCTATTAATATCAAAGAACTACAGAATAACCATGTTTTTAAAGAAACTCTAAAATATAGTCTAGGCTGGCTGACTTATATTATAGAACGCTATAAAGTAATGATCATTGATGTTGGCTTACTTAAAGAGCAAATAACTAATGAATTAGAAGAAAGAAAGTAACTCATTTAAAATAGTAAATTATACCATTTTGCTACACTTACAAAATTTTAAAGAAGATGTTTCTGGCTTCAAACTCCCAGAAAAATTTACATTTCCATTTTATTACGAGCCTCATAATATTGCAAAAATTGCTGTAAAAGAAATCCAAGAATATTTAGAAAATCAAACCGATTTTGAACATAATTTTGGATTCAATTCTAATACCAAAGAATTAGCCATCGGAAAAATGTTTGGTGTTTTAGTTGTAAAAAATCGACAAAATGAACTCGGATATTTAGCTGCATTTTCTGGAAAATTAGCTGATAAAAGTTTGCCTACAAAATTTGTACCTCCCATTTTTAATATGAGAACCGAAGGCAGTTTCTATATCAAAGGAGAAAAAGAGATTGAAGAAATTGGAGAAAAAATAAGTCTTCTAAAGAAAGACAAAAAGTATCTATCTTTAAAAAAATCTTTAAAAAAACTCACAAAAACTATTGAAGATGATTTAGCTTTCCAAAGAAAGAAAATGAAAGCAAGCAAACTAGATCGTAGATATAGAAAAAGAAATGCCAAAAAAGAATTGAATGCAGAAAATTATAAAACTTTCTCTCAAGAGCTAGTACAAGAGAGTTTTAATGATCAATTTTTCTACAAAGAACTTGTAGAGTATTATGAAGCAAAAATTGAAAAAAATCAGCAACAGCTTAGTGATTATGAAAACCGTATTCAATCTCTGAAAAAACAAAGAAAAAAAACCTCCGCAGTGCTTCAAGAAACCTTGTTTGGTAAATATCAATTTCTAAACAAACAGAAAGAAGAAAAAGCGTTGCTAGATATTTTCAACAATCCGTTAATAAAACCTCCCGCCGGAGCTGGAGATTGTTCTGCTCCCAAATTATTACAATATGCTTTTCAGTTCAATTTAACTCCCATTGCTATGGCAGAGTTTTGGTGGGGAATTTCACCAAACTCAGAAGTTAGAAAGCATAAAAATTATTACCCCGCTTGTCAAAGTAGATGTAAGCCTATTTTAACACACATGTTAAAGGGTGTTGAAATGGATAAGAATTTATTGATAGAAAATCTAGCAGAACAACAAGAATTAGATATTATTTTTGAAGATGATGTAATTCTAGTGGTTAACAAACCATCTGAATTTTTATCAGTGCCAGGAAAGGAAATTAAAGATTCTGTGTATTCAAGAATCAGAAAACAATATCCAAATGCTACCGGACCTTTAATTGTACATCGTTTAGACATGTCTACCTCCGGAATTTTAGTGCTCACAAAAACTAAAGAAGCCAATAAAATAGTACAAAGTCAGTTTATAAAAAGAACCATTAAAAAAAGATATGTTGCTTTATTAGATGGAAGTTTAACTGAAAAAAACGGTGTTATCAACCTTCCTATTCGTTTAGATATTGATGACAGGCCAAGACAATTAGTAGATTTTACCAACGGTAAACCTGCTGAAACTAAATGGACAGTTGTAGCACAAAAAGACAATAAAACCCGTGTTCACTTTTTTCCAATAACTGGAAGAACACATCAATTAAGAGTTCATGCTGCACATAAAGATGGGTTGAACACTCCCATTATTGGCGATGATTTGTATGGAAAAAAACAAGATAGATTGCATTTACATGCAGAGTATATCGAATTTGAACATCCCACAACAAAAGAAAAAATGAGTTTTACTGTTGCCCCAGATTTTTAAAAAATTACTTTACAAATCGATAAGTAACTTTTATTAAAAAAGTATTGTCTTTTTTTTGATTTAACACCTGGTTTCTTAAAGAGCTACCAAGTCTTTCTCCCGGATCTTCAGAACCTACAACACCTTGTGCCCAAACCAAGAAAATTTCTGAACCTGGAATGTATTCCCATCGTGCAACCAAATTAGATCTGAATTGTACAAAAGAAAAATCGGGTTTATCAAACGTGTAATCTTCTGTAGCATCCCTGTTCTCATCGATAGAAAAAATAGCATTTCCATCCGTATCAATCGTTTCAGAAATTTGATCTGAGCTATAAAAATTTACTCGATCATTAATACTAGATGCTATAGAGTTATTGACAAAATTGAAATTAGAATATCTTCCTCTAGAAATAAATGGTTGTCCATAAAACTGAATAGACATATTAGGATTAATACTGTAGGTTAATCTTAATGTAGTGGTAAATTCATCATTTTTAATATTCCCAAGAATATATCGTTGATCATTTCCAAAATCTTCTGTAGAAACATATTGAGCTCTGTCTTTTGTAATTTCCAACTGATTTTCTAATGAAATATTTAAGGCATCTACCGGTTGATAATTAAAACTAATGGTATAACGATTTCTATTGAAAACTTCTTCGTCAGAACTTACATTTGTGTAACGCACTCTAAAACTTAATTTTTTACTTCTATCCGACCCAAAACCTCCAAAAAGATAACTATTGT
>TARA_R110002072_G_scaffold5527_1_pt1 | contig 16377 bp, 20 predicted proteins | sample TARA_R110002072 | Tara Oceans TARA_R110002072 (sample SAMEA4397118) | marine metagenome | biome: Polar Biome; feature: [SRF] surface water layer (ENVO:00010504); material: water (ENVO:00002006), including particulate matter (ENVO:01000060) such as... | depth 5 m | reverse complement strand
TGTCCCTCGATAACGCAAGGTCTCACGGCGCTCTGGGCTCAACCCGCGTACCACTGTAAATGACGAACTGCCGTTCAACATCCAACCAATTTACTCTGACCGTTTACGCTGCCCCAATTCCTTCGAAAGCCGAACCGAGCCGGATCGAGTTCGATAAAGTGAATACAAATCTGAGCCGGTTCGTATCGACAATAGCTAACCACACGGTTAACTTAGCAACTTAGCGAAGCACTGACGGCAAGCCTATTTCCTTTCTGCGGGTTTGCGGGACATATCGAGGTCAAAGATTAAGCAATGTATGAAGAACACTTTGGTTTAGAACGCCCCCCCTTCAAAATCACACCCGACACTAGCCTGTTTTTCGATGGCGGCAAACGGCGAGAGATACTCGCGGCATTGTTATACACAGTTCAACGAGGAGAAGGCATCGTTAAACTCGTTGGCGAAGTGGGGAGCGGCAAGACCATGCTCTGCCGCATGTTGCAAAAAGAGCTGCCGCAATCTGTTGAAATCATATATATCGCCAACCCTAGTATTTCTGCCGAAGACATACTCTTCGTTATTGCACACGAACTAGAATTGCCTGTGTCTAAACAAGATTCAAAGCATCAGGTGGTGCATTTGTTGCAGGACTATTTGGTCCAACAGCATATGAAAAACAAACAAGTCGTGCTCTTTGTCGAAGAAGCACAGGGCATGCCGTTAGAAACTTTAGAAGAAATTCGACTGTTATCCAATCTAGAGACAGACCAATACAAGTTGTTGCAAATTATACTTTTTGGTCAACCTGAACTGGACACAAATCTTGCACTGAAATCCATTCGTCAGTTACGTGAACGTATTACACACGCCTTCGAGTTAAAGCCCTTATCTGAAGTTGAGATCTATCAGTACCTTAACTTTCGAATGCGTGAAGTTGGCTACAAGGGTCCAGAGCTAGTAACCCTCCCCCTCGCAAAGACAATTGAACGTTATTCTGGTGGGCTCTTACGTAGAATTAATATTATGGCCGACAAGATTCTCCTGTCTGCCTACGCAGAAAACACACATACCCTCACCAAAAAACATGTTTTGGAGGCGGCACACGACAACGGTTTCTTACCTGCAAAAAAAGTTAAAAACGGCGCATGGCTCGCTTTAGCGTTGATACTTGTCGCTGTACTTGGAACAAGTCTCTTTCTCACTCAAACCCAGTGGTTGGATACGGTGGCCAGCCAACTCGATGAACAAGGTACAGACAAAATCGAAAGCGTAACAGACGCTGCAAACCAGTTAGAAAAAGAACCTGATCGAACAGAACCCACAGATGCGGAAGTTGAAACTAGTGAACCTTTCGAGCCCACAAAAACAAAGGTCCTGGACGAGAAAAGCGATGCTAAAGTTGAAATAGACTTGGCCAGTGTAGAAAGTATCGAAGATGCTGCCATCTCAACGCTACTGAGCGGCGGAGAACTAAAAGAGCCAGAAGAACCAAATGAACCGAAAGGCACAAGCCCAGTAGTTGAGCCTAAACCAAAATTACCTCTGAACAATTTACCTCTGAGCGACGCGCAATGGCTAGAAACGAAAATCGAACGCAGTAAACAGTGGTTAGCCAAGGCGAATAAGAGACATGTTTCGATCCAGGTAATGAGTCGATACGAAACTACGCCAATAGAAATGGCGCGCATACTTAAGAATCAATGGCCCCTAGATCTAGATACAACTTACCTATTCGCAGTTCAGGCAGATTCCGAAGTCATCTACCGAGTGTTCTACAGCGAGTTTACGTCAGTGCCAGAAGGAACTCGTGAAATTGAGGAACTCCCCACGTCCATCAGCAAGAATGGTCCATATTTGCATTCGATTTACAAAATGCAAGCGGCCTATCTTGATTGAGTTTTGTTGTTCTGCTTCGGGGAGCCCGCCGGCTCCTCACATCTGTCCGGGATGGAATCAGGTGGGTACATCGGGCAACGCCATTAGCCTGACAACCTAAACACCAGTAGTTCGTCCAACCCCGACTTCTCATGCAGGTTATCTGGTCAATATCTAACCATTTTACTCTGACCCTTTACTCTGACCCCAATTCTTCAGGTCGCTACTGGTGAACACTGCCAGAACCGCATCATCTTTAAACAGCTGATCACCACCGATGCGCTGGACATTGTGCAGATCGATGCTTGTCGTCTCGCAGGGCTAAACGAAATCCTCGCGGTTTATTTACTGGCGAAAAAGTACAACAAACTCGTCTGTCCTCACGCTGGCGGCGTCGGCTTGTGCGAGTACGTGCAGCACCTTGCGATGATTGATTACACCCGTATCTCTGCCGAGATTGGTGACCGGGTTTTGGAATACGCCGACCATCTGCATGAACATTATGAATACCCCGTGCAGATTCGTGATGGCCACTACACCGCACCGACGGCACCGGGCTTTAGTGTCAAAATGAAGGAAGCGTCCGTTGCGGAGTATTTGTTTTCTGAAAAGTAGGCACGGACCCGCGTGAGACTTGAATTGTAGTAGTCCCAGAATCTCAAAGGCCCAGACCACAAAGGCGATCTGGGTCTTTCAATCAAATGCCTGGCAACGTCCTACTCTTACAGCAGCATGCCTCAGAAAAATTGATCATTTTCTAACCAATTTACTCTGGCCCTGTACACTGACCCCAGTTCTTCCTAGAGCATCTGCCATTGACCCAATTGCTCGATTTAGATTTCTGAAGGAAGGGTCATGAAATTCAGCAAAACAAAGGGATTAGAGGTATTGCTTCTGGCTGTAACTGTTATCTAAACTGTTCGAATCTTCAGGAAATCAAGAAACCACAATGTCCTCAAAATTAAGGTTTGCCGTCACACCACTTATCATCGCCTTATTCTTTCACCCGTGGCCAACACACGCGGAAGTGAAAATCGAAGAAGTGATTGGTGAATTGAAGCGGGAACTCTACACGGCCAGAGCTTTGATGACCGAACAACCGACTGTAGTTGTTAGAAACGTTGAGGTGGAAATGGCTGTGGCAAACAGAGCTAATGCTGACGGAACTGTAAGCGCGTATGCGCTTACAGCTGAAGGATCAGTGGAGAAGCAACATAGGAACTCTTTGAAACTAAATTTTTCCTTGATTGATAATCCTCCTATTAGCTCACCGAAGATGACCGATCTGGTTGCGACGATTCTTCAAATCAAGCGTGCGATTAGAACTGCTAAAATGAATGCACCGCTCCTTGAGTTGAACGAAGCCACTTACGAGTTCCAAGGTAGCGTGAGTAAATCTGCCTCCGGCGGAATAGAGTTCTTCCTCGTTAGTTCCGAGGTTTCCGCATCCGTAGACACCTTGCTCAGAGTTAAAGTAGAGTTCGAAGTCGAATGATAAGGCATGTACAAAGCGTGATTGTTGCGACTCTTCTTGCTCAGGCCGTTCACGCCGAACCCCACACCGCCATAACACAAATTCATCAGGGGGTTGTAGCCGTAATTTCCGAGCCACGCAATGGCTCCGAAACGTGCGAATCAGATCAATCAGCGAACCTCGGCAGCATCGACGGCACAGGTTTTTTCATTCACGAAAACTACTTAGTAACTGCCGCACATGTCATCAAGCCAAGATCCGTTGAGAATTCAGACTTGTGCATTTTATTAGAGAACAAACAGGGAGAGCGATTCCAGGCTGAACTGGTCAGCTACCACGATAAGTTTGATATCGCACTAATAAGGACAACCAAGATAGGATACGCAATAAGGCTAAATTCGGATGCTACCAACTATAGTGCAACTATTCATGCGATTGGACATCCATACGATCTGAACCTAGGCAGACACAAAAAGTTTCACAACTCCCCAATGGTATTCACAGGCTTGGACGAAAGTTCAATCCCGAGCAAAATGAACATGCAAGGACCGACTTTGGGAGCAGGAACAAGTGGAGGGCCAGTCTTAAAGTACAACGATAGAGAAGGCTTTACAGCTGTGGGATTGACCCTAAAATCCGCGACCTCTGGGGGGCAAGCAATCCCCATTAGAGATATACTTCCGTTCCTAGAAAACAGCAACCTAGTACACAATGCTGAAACTCTCGTTCTAACAGAACGGCAACAGGAGGACACAAGTAAAATACTTTTGGCCGCAATCAATCATTTCAGAACGGATATCAATTGGTCAGCTAGAATAGTAAGGAAGAACCAAAATTCTTATCGCGCTCTTGTAATTCAGCCCGAAAGAAACTCTGAATTCCAATGGCTTCCTGATACGCTTGAGGTTCGAGCTTTTCCCGTTTTCGATGAAACAATATTTTTCTCAAATCACGAGACCAAACGGATCGACAAACCCCATATTTATCAAGATTTTTTTGTATCAGAGAGTGGTGGCGTTGTTTTAGAAAACCTTGAGAAAAACTTCACAACAGAATTTCGCAAAAGAAAAGTTCCAAAAAATCCTGAAGAAATTAAGAAAGTTTATATTGAAGTAAATGCGACGAACGAGCTGAATCAAACAAGTTTTGGCGAGGAAACTTTTCTAATCGACTATGGAGCCTCGAACTAGCGCATGAGGATCATCGTACTCTCTTTTTCAACGGTTTTCGTTCTACTTGCTTCTCAAGCTAAGGCATGCGAGTTTAAAAATGATGGGGTCTGCGACGAGCCATGGGTTTGTGCGACTGGCACGGACACAAGGGACTGTCGATCCAATCCTGTAAATACTGCTCCGATATCGGTAGGTGAAGAGACTACTGTTTGTGCGACGGCAAACAACGGGGTTTGTGAAGAACCGCTTATTTGTAAAACAGGCACCGACGTCCGCGATTGCTCAATCAAACCAGCTTTGAATTCGTGCGCTTCTTCATTCGATGGAGCATGTGATGAACCCAGATTCTGTGCTCGTAACACTGACTCATTTGACTGCGAAGGAAAAACTAACGGAGTTTGTGGGGCCAGCGAAACAAAAGCATTAGCTAGAGCAATCACCCTTCAAAAGTACAATCCAAGGCTTCTCGCTACCGAGCTAAATAGCAAGCGCATCGTTCTAGGGTTCGAATGCGCCGACAAAATAAATCTGGCTCTTGAGAGGAGCTATTTTGGTAGGTTATCCAACGCTCAAGAGTTCTCAACGCAGGTAAGCGCGATTGGCCTTGATAGAGAAATACCTCTCGAACTCATCACTCACTACTCGCAGATCGAGTCGTTCATGACCGAGCTTGAGACAACCTCAAACGTTGGTTTCTTGCTGCGAACTAGGGGCACTGATTCCGCATGGTGGGTCGCACAATCTAAGCTACAACAAATACGGGAGCAGACTGGTTCAAGAAAGGCTCAGTCACCTGCCGGATTTTCGGATTTCATCGCAGATATACTCAAGGCGTGGGAACCGGAGGTACGCCCTTAATCGCAGCAAGTGACGGTGTCCTTCGAACGCTCTGATCGAGGTCAACCGTGCCATTACTCACCACAAACGTAACATTGCCGCAACTAGAGGGCTCAGAAATACAGGCCAAAAGTGCAATCACTGATATCTCTTCTGCCAGATCACCATAGATCAATCCTTCTTCGTTCAATCCACCGCAACTAGACAAACGGTTACATGGGAGGGTAAAGAAGGATCCGAGATCCTTTTCGTCGATTTGAGTATACCCCGCAGAAAGATAGATGCCTTCTCCGTTGCTACGGGTATACGTACCCACTCCAATTGGTTCACCTTTAGATATGACTGAGATCCCAGGAGCAGGCGCTAGCAAACCGGCAAACAAGAAGAGAAATAGCACATCAAATAGCACGATAAGCGAGTGACTAGCCTTCATCTCTTACCGCTGAAAGAAACATTGCAAGAACGAATATCATTCCGCCAAAAACTGTCGTAAGGATCGCATCAATAAATCCAAGCCGGAAAAGAGTCGATAGCTGCGAACCCGAAGAATTGCTAGCCACCAAGCCAAACGAATACACAGTACCTAGCATTCCTAGAAATGGTGCTGTGTTAACAGTGAAAACATGCATCCTATTCAGAAACACGCTGGCTGCTATGTTGAGAAGAAAAAACTGAATTTTAGCGAACAAGCTAGCGAGCTGTACCAACAGAACGAAGAAGATACCCAAGATAAAGTTCGGCGTGGAGGAAAAACGCTTAAAATCATCAACCTGAATAGACGTCATCAATGTCGTGTCGGCTTCCAATGGTTGAATAGGTCCGACAGCCTCGCAATCATTCGTACTCTGCGGATTGTCAAAGCAATTGATATATGCAGTGTGATTTTCCAATAGATCCTTTGTTTCCTCAATCGAGCGGAGAAATGTATCCCCAGGAGACAAGTCATAAAATCCATCATCTCGACTCGCCGTTTGAATCTGGTTTACGGGTTGGGTAGGGAACAAAACATAAAATGTTACGAAGACAAAAATCGCGAGCAAGAGGGACGAAACATAAACACTCGTGGTACGCAGAGTGGGCGATAAGAAACTAGTCAACACATCGAAGGTCCGCATTATAGTTATTAACAAACCCAACTCGTTTATCTCTATATTCAACAAGTACCCAACGCTTGTCATACATAAACAAACTGTTTACGGCTTCCCCTGACGATAGTGCAACAACATCCGCGGGGATTGCTGTCTTAAAATCTGGATGGGCATGCACCGCACTTGATTTTGTAACCACCGATTCGCAGGGAACTGTCTTATCGGAAACTTTGGGTCGATTCCTAGACTCGATCAGTTGGGCCAGCCTAGGACAAGCTTCCTTCTTTCCACAATTTATCAAAGCCTCAAGCTCGCGTAACTGCCGAGCACCATACGCTTTGTCATTTCTTCGGGGGATTTCAAATACCTGAGACAACTGACTACCCGTAGGAGACCTCCACGTAGCCAGCAATTGGCTATTGTCGAACTTCAACTCAAGCAGCCCATTCTCGCTTTGCCTTTCAATCAGGATTTCCTTAGTTACAATCACAGGCTTTCCAGAATCATTTATTCGGATGTCGACTAAGGCGCCACCTTTTAACGAAGCATCTTTCGCCAGGTAAATCCGAATAGAATCAACATTGGAATCGGACCAGAACAGATCAGTAGTGGCCCTAAACAACTTCTCTTGCTCAGTGATTCCACGGGTTAGCCAACGATGGTCTGATCCCGCCACGTCTCCCTCAGTAAGTTCCGCAAGCTCATAAGCCGCTAAGGAAGCTCGGACAAGTAGATTCGCTTTGTCAAACGCTGATGCTGTAGTGCGAATCTTTTTGTACCTCTCTTCCCAGAGTTCTAAGCTTTTACATAACAACCGAGCGGTCGGTTCTTTTTTTGCGCTAAGCCTGTCTATATTCTTGTTACATGAAAAAGCAGGCTCACACAAAAGAACCAACACAAATAGGAGTGACAATTGCATTATTTTCACGGGTTTTGACCTAAGCTGCTATTCTCTTCATCTGATGCGGAGAAAAATCGTATCTGAGCTCTCACTCGCTCCAAGCTACTCTCAAGAGCGAGAGCGTTCGTAGTATTGATTTCTCCTCGCCTCTTTAACTGTGCCACTTTGCCCTTAAGCTTTTCTACCGCTGTCTCTGCCTGAGCTAAACCCAAATTACCTCCATTGGCCCTATCAAGGCATTCCTCAACATTTTGCTGCTTCAGAGCTTTCAATTCCGGATCTGTTTCTCTCGATTCCGCGTAAGTTCGAGCGAGGGCTTCGCATGATGCTAGCTCTTGGATGTGCGTTTCTTGGAAAGCACGAAATCGCTTTGATTTAGCCGCATAAGTTCGACTAAGGTTGGCCAACTGATCGCTGAGACCTGCATAAGAATCAATTTGATTCAATAATGATTGCTCCTCCGTTTTTAGCTTCTCAAGAGATCGTGCAAGTTTGTTAGATTTTTCTTGCCCTGGTTGAAAACCTACCTCCGCTGCATTGATAGGACCTAGCGCGAAAGATATGCTAAACGTTGAAATCGAGAGAAATATCCGCATACTCTTTTTTAGCACTGATCTGCCACCTCAAGCTTGGCTTTTTCCAAGGCTCGCCGATACCGGCCCAGGGTTTCCTCATCAGCACCTGCCTCGTAAAATAGATTCTCGTCTTTGGTTAACTTTACTACAACTTCTCGAATCAGTTTACAGTTGTAAACATCGGAGTTCATGAGACTTCTTAGATACTCAAGGTCTTTCTCGATTGATTTGAGGCTGTTTGAGATAGCCACCTGATTGCTTACGATCCTGCGGATCCCGGAATCTTGCTGAGATCTCCCTCTTTCCCAGTTTTCTACTTCTTTTATCAATTCAGAAATCTCTCCAGCCGGTGGTTCTGCCATCCCTGACATGCACGGACCGAGACACAAAAATGTCAATGCTAAGATCTCACTGTGCAGTCTTATTTTCATTCAATCATTCCAATTCAAATTTGTAGCGCACGGAAACACGAGGTAAGCCAATGAGTTCTTTTTCATAAATATCAAATGGTTCATACCGAATTGCCTTAACAGTCTTCATCGCCTCCTCCACAAAGGATTGTGGTCCACTAGACTCAACTAACCGAACGTTCACTGGTGTACCGCTTGGCAGCACTTCATATTCCAAACTTACAAATCCTTGCCGCCCAAACCTAAGCGCTGATTTCGGATAGTCAACTCTAGCAGAAACAATCTTTTTTAATTTATACGTCTCAGATGGCCTGCAAGTTACAGCATTTGAATAGGTGGTTTCCCAGAAACTATCCTGTGCTACTACTCTTAGAAGAGCTTTGTTACAAAGTTGATCTAGCGCACTCCTTCTAATATCACTTTGCCGTTTAAGCAGGTGTTTCGCCGCTGGGATCCTCGCTAAAATCTCGTTACCCGACGTTATCCACGTTGATACATCAATGTCTCTGAATTGCGAGCCGCATGCATGTCGCAGACATGTTGAACTTGTTACAGATTTCAGGAACTGTGTGCCCTCGCGCTCCAGCTTATTCAGAAGCTCTATTTCGTTGCCAATCCGATCTAACGCCAGTTCATGTTTGTTAATCGAACTAGCAAGATTCGCGACTTCCGAGTTCAAATCTTGCCCTCTCACATTGGCGGAACATACAATGATCAAAAAGAAAAATAGGCTCCGCATAGCTCGTAGTTGTTAGACTTTTCTTGATCTTGCGGCAATCAATAACAATTGGCAACCATAGGGAGCCTTGTGCTAAGAGAACAAGCGCAACCTGATCAATAAACAAACACTTAGTTGACTCCCTTTTGGTTACTTGCTCACTAGTCGAATAGAATTCAATTTGACTCTGATGACTAATCTAGCCCAATACGAATGTTGCTGGGTTAACGTTGATCTTCTCCTCATAAATCGAGCAAGCCGAGTGTGAGTTTTGGACTTCCCCCGCTTGAGTAGACAACTCCGGTTGTTATTTAGACTTTCCCCGCCTAATGTGCAACTGAGAGAACTAGCCATGACAAGCAAACTTTTTAACCAGGAACACAATAAAACCGGCATTCAATCGTCACGTAACCGGCGGGAAGGGCACAGTTAAACCACGCCAACTCTGCATCAGTTAATCTAGACGCTTTATCGACTGGAGCCTAAATGCTTTGGCATGGCCACTTCTGACGCGAAGCTGCTTATTAACCAGTCCTGAAACGAAAAAACCCGAACCGTCTTCCCGATTCGGGTCTTTCAAAATTGATACCTGACAACGTCCTACTCTTAGAGCAGCAACCCCCAGAACAATTGATCATTTGCTAACCAATTTACTCTGTACCTTTACATTGACCCCATTTCTTAAGCTACTTTCGTAGACTTGACTCGTGATGAGAGAGAATGGGAGTTCAGTTATCCAGGTATAATGGGAGAGCGATTAGTCAGTTTGCAGAATATTTTTAATGAGCAAAAGATCCCTAAGCGACTTACTGTTACTTATAAGATTGTTGGCGGCCTCACAGACGCAAAGATCGTACCTTTGCCTAAAAGCGCATCTTCTCATCACGACCTGCTTCGCACGTTACAAGCTATCGAAAAATTCAGCCAAGCTGAATCTTGTAAACCGTATGTAAACACAACATCGCATCTAAAATCGCCTGACGACCAAGTAATAATGACTCCTCTTATTGAAAAGTATCTACTTCCAGTTCAGTCCGCAAATTCGATTGCGCCAGAACTTTGAAGCTCCTAAAACAAAGCTGATAGAAAACCACTTTTGGCCGAGAAGCGTCAGCAAAAAGCACAATGTCAAGAGTCGAGAAGAATTACTTTACTTCTGTCCCACTTCCCTTCAATTCATGATTATCTGTTCCCTTATGTTCTTCCTCTTTCGCAGAAAGAGAGTTCATACCTTCGTTAGCCTGAACTAACCGGAAATTTTTCTTTAAGGCTTTTCGATGCTGACGCTGTTGAGCTACTTTCTCGGCTCGTTGCTTTAATACCTCCTTGTAAAGTCTATTAGCTTCGAGCCGAAATGTTGACCGCGGTAGGCGGCTCCTCCAAACCTGTTTAAGCACAACGCGAAAATCACAACGTCCTAAGCGCTCCAAACAGCCGCAGGGACATAGAAGCTTGTTTGCATTCCGCCAACTCACTGAAAGCGACTTTAAAGCTCTGTAGCTCGCCTCTAGTCCAATGACACCAAACAATTCCTCATATTGGCCTACTAATCCTAGAGTCTCGTGTTCAAGCTCATCCGGAATAACGTTGTGCTGAACCAAATGAGTAACCTTGTACAGATAAGGCACAACACATTCTTTAAAAAAATGAGCTAATCCATCTCGTGATCGAGCCAGGGTCAATAGTTTTAAGGGTGCACCGAGACATAGACTTCCATCAGGGTTGACGTGGTGATCTGCATTTCTCGGAATTTTACCCCCAAGCTCAAACACGATTATGGACGGATCAGGAAGCTCAGTTTTTGCAATGACAAGTTTTAAGTCATACGTTTCTTCTACGCGGGAAAACCCTTCCATCTCTGCCAGTAATCTATAGGTCCCAGAAAAAACGAGCTCATTTTGACTTGAGGGCAGAAGACGCCACTCGCCTGGACCGCGCAAGAACCCATCAGCATCTAACTGATCATATAGGTTCATTTAAACCGCTAAGCCAGGGACTCGCCGAATCTCTAGATATTCTGTCGGGTGAGCGTGAGGTTACTATTGCTGGTGCAGCGGGAACTTTTCTTGCTTTTAACTTAACTTCAAAGGCGGTGCTAACGAGATCAGCCACGTCAGAAGAATGCCCCGCTGACAAGATCCTCTCTACATCTAGAGCTGCCTGCCGCACCCAGTTTTTAAAATTTTCCTCAAGGTTATGTTCTGAATGACCAGGGTCATACCATTTATCAGCGAAGTCTTCTGATGGGTTCACAGGATTCGGTACCAATGGTTTTATCTCATTAATATACCCACGCATCGAGGCGAGAATGTTTTTTAGCGCACTTGAAACATCAGATTCGCCTCCATAAGCCTGCGCTGCGAGAGTGGTGATGATTATCGAAATTGGCTTGGAGTCAGGCGCAGTTTTAAACATGACGTCACGATGGCGCTTTAACAGCTGAACCGCTTTTTGCAAAGGGGTCTTCCACCGATAAACAGGTATCTCATCAATACTCGCCGCGTTTAAAGCTACAACCCTCTCTGATAAGTATGCAGATGAACGCTTCATCTGCTGCCTAAACCAAATGGCAAAACCTTCAGGATTACTAGTTGGCCAAGCACCACTAATTTCCAAGTAATCAGCATCGTTAGTATCTGTAATCGCCATGGTTTTATCTGACAGGTTCTCAGCCAGATCCTTCTCAATTGAACCTGCTTCAAGCATTAGCGACAATATTTGATCCCTTCGCACCGATGCATGTGGAATGCCTGGAAGAATGTCGATATGAAAACTAACTCCATCAGCATATTCGATCCGCCAACATCTTCTTTTTTCTGCTAACGGCTCACTAACGCTATTCGCTTTAAGATAAGCTTCGAGTTCGTCGCCCACCATCGATTTGAGTTGATCCTGAGAAACGTTGTCGACCGACAGCTCAGACTCAAGGAGACAATAGAGATCAAGGTCATAGTCATCCGACTGAGGTGGACGAGTTGCAGTACCCACATTAAACGACCCCTGCGGTCCGATGTGAGGATCAAATCGCGCCAGATTGGAGCCATTTCTACCAAGCCATTTCCCTATGGAGTGATATCTTTCCGACGCTTTCTCATATGCACTTTCTGGTAACTCTATCTTTTCAATTATCTCGTCTACTATTTTACTCACTCGAGTCTCCTATTCTTAACGCCTCAAAGAAGCCGCAATTTTTGTTGTTTTGATCAAAAATAATCCAAGGACTATCAGCTTTAGGTTGCCTAACCAGCCCCAATGTGACGGCACAAGCTACTGGCATCGCTGGAAAAATAGAAAGTGCCTTAGAGCCATGATTTTTTGAGATTTCGGCAAGTGCCTGCCGCGCAACTTCACTAAACCTCTCAAGTTGCTCACGGCTCTGCAGCGCGTCGTTGAATGGATTACTGATTTCGATCTCCCAAATACTTACATCTTCCGACAAAACACGGCTTATTCGATCATGCGTTATGCTCGCGCTGATTGAGATGACTAGAACAGGTTGGCCAGTGACAGATTCAGGTCTAGATAAGGAAACATCGAATTTGTTCCTCTCTTGTGTCCAGGACCAACCTAAAGGCTGACGGTGTAGTTGGTAAACGTCCGCAAAGGACTTATCTGTGAAAAGCGACCCGAGAAGGATAAGCAAAGGTTGTGGCGCAACGCCAAATATTGAGAACCGCGGCGACTCTTCTCTTTCAACAATAGCGCTAACTAATCGGGCAAATCTATCGACCAGGTGTCTCTCTTGAGTTATCCAATATTCACCCCCTTCATCTTTTCGTTCGGCTGGCAGGGCAATCGTTATTGGATGATTGCTCGCGGGGTATCTCCGCTGTTGGAACATAGCTTCGACACATGAAGACACATCAATGTTAGTAATCTCATCGCCGATATCTGCACCAAAACACACTACGTGAGACTGTCGATCGGCAGCAATCGACGTCACACGCTCTACTCTTTCTTCGTGCTCCTTCTTCCAGCTTAGTAACAACCTTGTAGTGTAGCGCCCCCCATCATCCTCGTTATCAATAAGCTTATGGCAACCAGCACACATTAAAAGCAGGTTATCTGCATCATTGATTTTTGACTGATCCACTGCGTGTGGCCCCTGCCCCCTCGGGCCATCAGGAGAAAACGACCAAATATGTGCTTTTTGAGCCTGATTTACCCTTTCTTGAGTAACAGGCGAGCGATAAAGAATCTCGTTATGTCCGTCAAACTGACACCTGCCAGCTGCGCGCGCCCACAATTCACGCTCCACGCTAATAGGAATATCACGGCTCTTTACCTGCTTTGCCATTTACAACTTCCCAAGAATTGGTAATGACATCGGCGTCCTGGAATCGAGTAATAAATGGCTTGCATATCCAGCTAGCGCAGCTAACCCAAGAGCTCGAAGAATCCTCTGGCTCTCGTTGCTTGGTTTCCACTCATACAATGATTTAGCACCATAGAGGAGACCTCCGAACACAAAAGCACTATGAAAAAATTGACGATGGTGTGGATTCGTAGCGGGTTCAATAAGATCTGGGACCTCGCCAAAGAGCGCGCCAATTACACCCGCCGATATCATTTCACCAGAACTGTGTTGATCACTCTCAGCTTCGCCAAGTATGTATGAACCTATCCCAGCGATAGCACCAGCAGCTATATGAACATTCGCATTGCTCACGCTATTTCTCCTTCCGCACACTTTTAAAGGGTTTCTTGTCAGAAGTTTTTACATCCATAAATCTCCCCGTATCTGCATTTCTCTTAACGTAATGTCCTGAAGGGGTTTTAGTCTGTGAGCGATCACGAACCGCTCCCTTTCTTTGTCCAACTCCTACTTGCGGGCTTTTAGCCATTACAAACCTCCTATATCTCATATGTTGATCAAGAACTGTGTTGAAGCACTACATACAGGTATAAATACCTGTATGTACATACTATTAGTTCGGTAATCCGAACAAAATTTAGCCGCATAAATACCCCTTGTCAAGCACTAAAAGTGCGTCTACTCTGAACTTTAGTGGTAATATGATTAAAAAAGGAACAACTGCATGCCAAATGGTCTCGGCGACAAGATAAAACAGCTAAGAACAAGTAAAGGACTCACGTTAGAGGAACTGGGAAACCTTTCAGGTTCGAGTAAGAGCTACATTTGGGAGCTAGAAAACAGGACCCCACCCCGCCCTTCTGCAGAGAAGCTTACTAAAGTCGCTAATACACTCGAGGTAACATTGGACTACCTCCTTGGAAACGAGGTGAATGTCGAGGATGCTCAAGATAAGATGTTTTATCGCGAGTTTCAGAAACTAGACCCCAAGGCGAAGGAAAAGATTCGATCAATGGTGAACTGGTGGAAAGAGGACAATGACTGAAGAAGACTCACCGCAGAAGTGGGCATTCAAGCTTACGCATATTCTCAATACTTGTTTCGGTCATGACCACTTTCCGATTGATGTCTCTGAAATCGCAAAAGGTTTTTCGCAAGATTTGTATCCAAAGGACCCAATTATTAGGGTCCAAGGAGATGACATCTCTGGATTAGAAGGATGTCTGATTAAGGCCCCTGAACCAATGAAAGGTTGGGGCATCATCTACAACGATGCAGTTACATCTGAAGGACGCATTAACTTTACTTTAGCTCATGAGTTTGGACACTACCTTCAGCATCGAAGGAAGTATCCTGAAGGACTAAGGTGCGGCGAAGAAGACTTATACCGCTGGGATTCCGAGTATGGACAGGTCGAACACCAAGCAAACATCTTTGCCTCAAACTTCCTTATGCCGTTAGATGACTATCGAGAACACTTACTACCTGGAGCCAAAGCAGATTTAGAGCAAGTTTCGGACATGGCAGACAGGTACGGCGTATCCCTTACCGCTGCAGCACTAAGATGGATCGACTACACAGAAAAACCTGCCATTTTAATACTTTCCAGAGATGGTTTTTTGCTCTGGGCCAAGTCGAGCAGCGAAGCATATCGCAACGGATATTTTTTGCGTTCCAAACAACAAATCATCCCTGTTCCAAATGGATCACTTACTCATGAGCTCACCAAACACGGCACGCAGCGCTTAGAAGGCACTCATTCAAAGGAGACGCGTTGGGGGGACTGGAGATGCCTGGAACATTGCTTGCTATCGGACCAGTACGATTTCGCGATGACAATCCTACACATTCTGTAAACAGTCACTTTTGCTCGTTCAGTTGCAGATCAAAACTTCTCGACGTTACTCCTTACAATCCTTAGACCTTTGGACAAAAGTTAACTCCGCGTCCGCGGACAGAGCACAAGAACTCGCTTCTAGCTCTCAATTTTTGACTAAAAAACTTCAGTGCCCAAAAACCCCGACCGCTACCGCAATCGTAGTTCTCAACTAAATGCCGGACGAAGTACACCATGGCTTTACCGAAGGCAAAACACGGAGAGATACTTCGTGGCTTCGCGCTAGCGAAACACGAAGACCGGCAGCTGCATCGAACGAAGTGATGTAGAGATTGACTTCACAGTAGTGAAACAAGATCAGCCAACAGCTGTTTCGCAGAAACGGCGAGTGGTAGCGAGAGGCCTAGGCGCGCCCGTCTACTCACAACCGATCGCGGCCCGATGGTTCCCCTGTGAGGACTGCCAAAGTAACAACCCTATAATCAAAAAAACCCAGCCGCTTTCGCAACTGGGGTTTCTAGATTAAATGCCTGACAATCGGATGGCCGTCTTGTTCCGCATCACCCATCCTACTCCCACATATCCCATGTGAAGAGTGGAATTCTAACAGGCATAAAAAAAGACCGACCCCTAAAGGGATCGAGCTTTTATTATAAATGCCTGACAATGACTAGGCGTCCCCGTCCCCTCACACATGGTTCCCCTGTGAGGTGTGGGAATGTATAGACCTATAAACCAAAAAGGCCCCCGCAAATGCGGAGGCCTTCTTTGTTTAAATGCCTGACAATGTCCTACTCTCACATGGGAACCCCCACACTACCATCGGCGCTAAGTCGTTTCACTTCTGAGTTCGGGATGGGATCAGGTGGTTCCAACTCGCTATGTTTATCAGACAAACTTGGATGAAATCTCGTCTTACCCGAAGGCATGACGCTATCTCAAATACTTAAAAAGTAAGAAAGTGATAATCCGTAAAATTTTATACATCGTTATTTCAAGGTCTTATCCTATATAACTCTTGCGGCATCATCTGTTTATTCGTTGCCGAACAAACGTGAATGCACTCAAGTTATATGATCAAGCCTCACGGACAATTAGTATTGGTTAGCTCAACGCCTCACAGCGCTTACACACCCAACCTATCAACCTCGTAGTCTTCGAGGGTCCTTTAGGGAGCTTAAAGCTCCAGTGAG
>TARA_R110002072_G_scaffold273239_1_pt1 | contig 16385 bp, 11 predicted proteins | sample TARA_R110002072 | Tara Oceans TARA_R110002072 (sample SAMEA4397118) | marine metagenome | biome: Polar Biome; feature: [SRF] surface water layer (ENVO:00010504); material: water (ENVO:00002006), including particulate matter (ENVO:01000060) such as... | depth 5 m | reverse complement strand
TGGTGCGCTCATAGGCGACGTTAGTTTTAGCGATGAAGTAGCTGGCTAGAGCGGTGAACCCCCGCACAAGCTCAGTCTGCCGGATGTTCACCGAAGCGGAGCCACGCTCAAACTGGGTGCGCTCTTGGAAATTGCCTGATGCCTGAGACCGAATTACCGTACGGTCGGCGAACTCGTTGGCCTTCGCCTCGTCGTTACCGAACTTCTCCATGCCTGCCTGTTTAGCGGCAATCCACGTCCACGTATCTACGAACCTCTGTGTTTTCTTAATCCCGTAGAAGTAGGAGATTTCGAGTGCGTCCCTAGCTTTGCCGCCCTTCCTCCCGCGCAAGGCTTGGGAGGCCAATGTTATGTCCTTATTGAATGTCTCCTCCCGCTGCGCCATAACGTCGGACTGGGCAGCGACAAAGTCAAATACGTTGTCCTTTCCCGTCCACGGCATATCTGCCATGAGCTTGAGGCCCCGAAGAGTGTTCATCTTGCCGAGCTGAACCGAGGTCTGCATGATGCCGAAGTACTGTAGCATGATGGTGCCGACGTTCCATCCCAACTTGGAGATGGTGAACCCGGCACGCATCCATCTCAGGGAGCCCTCAAGCATGCCGCCCCGGTGTACCTCTCCGGTGCTAACGTCTGCCAGCCAAAGGTTGAGGCTATCCCAAAGCTCGACGCGGCCTGCGTCTTGGAACGCCTGCTTGGTGTCTCGGTGATATAGGGTTTTGTAGCTGTCATGCAGGGCGTCCCCTAGCTCAAGGTCGTAGGCGACCTGCTCTAAGTGGCTGTGGATGACGAACGGATCAAGGAGTACAGCGCGGCCACCGGAGCCTACGCGGGCCTCGGTGTGATTATGGCGGGTATGGCTGGCGACAGTTTGACCGAACCGGGTAATGTCGAGCCGGTCGGCGGCGTCAATCTCGGAAGGCAGAACGCTGACTTGCCCGTCGTACCGCAGGGGGAAGTATCCTCCTCGGTAGGTGCCGTGCTCTGTCTCTAGGGCTTGAGCCTCGACCTGTTCTGGTGTGTAACCGCGACGGCGTTCCGTTGCCGCTTTAATTTCAGGCCAAAACCCATCGAGGTAATCCCAGATCGCCTGCGCGAAATCGAGGTCTGCCTTTGAGGCATGGGAGACGAGCGCTTCCAACTCTGCCTCGGTGAACTGCTTGCTATCAAGGAGCGCTTGACGGTTCTCAAGGTTACCGAGGTTAAACAGGGTGGAGTAGTAGCGGCCTCGGGACATCTTACCGTTGACACCGGGGATCGATAAGGTCTTCTTAGATATGTGTTTAAGCTGGTCCTGCGTGAGGTGCGTCTTGTAGATATCAAGAAGGTCCTCGGCGATCTTCTTCTGCCGGTTCACCAACCCAATGTTGGTCTCGGCCCCGAAACCGCTTGTTATGGCGAGGTCAACGTCACGTTTAATAGCGCGATAAGCTGGCCCTAGTTCCTCGAAACCGTCGATGTTTCTTAAAACGCTGTCTGCATTCAGAAACGACGTAGCAGCCTTACGCCACTTTCGGCCCCACGCCGCCCTACCGCTTTTCTCTCCGTCGTCGATGATGGGAGGGAGATTTGCGAGCCCGGCTTTAATGCCGTCTACCCGGTCAAGGATACGTGCCGCGTCCTCGCGGTTTGCCTCTTTCTTTTGCTGAACCCCAGCATGGTGTAGCTCGCGGACCGTCTGGGTCAGGAGGTCGAACTCAGCCACGGTCATGTCTTGGTAGTTTTGTTTGTCAGCGTCGAGCAGGCGCTTCGGGAACTCGAAGGGCACACCTTCTGCTTGCTTCTTAGCGACAAACTCTTGCATCTCAGTCCGTTTGTCTTCCGACAGGCGCGGGGAGAGACTAGCGTTTGATAAGGTGTCTCGGATCATATCGATGTAGCCGGGGGCCATGGAGGTCCAGCGGCGGCGAGACTTGGTGAATTGCTTCAGGTAAGACTGGTTGCGGGAGGCGCGCTCGCGCAAGGCTGTTGCCTCCTTAGCGAACTCTAGGTTCATTAACTGGCTGACCTTCGCTTGCCGGGCACCGGGCCGATCACCTTTACGCAGAAGTTTACCGGCCTGCCTGCCGTACCGACGAGCAGCATTGATGTATTTCTTAGGGGAGAGGTCACCGACGACGTGGTCTCTCATGCGTCGCTTAGCGATGGCGCGTATCACCTTAGGGCGTACCTTGCCCTCAGACTTGTCATCCCGGAGGGTGTCAATCTCCGCCGCAAGGACGTTCTCCGTGTCGTCTATCAGTAACGCAGAAATGCTTTCGTCGAGTTCGGCTTGCCTGCTGAATAGCTCGGGGTGCCGCTGGCGTAGCTCTACGTCTGCCCGGTCATTGATCTCTTGTGCCTCAGGCTTAGCGTCCCTCATGGCGTTTAGCATGATGTCGCCGCCTTCGAAGTCGTATAGGCTGGCGTACATATCAACGTGCATACCTTCCTCGCCTTTCGCAGCGACCATCGAGCGGCCCTTCGACTTCGGCAGTTCTTTGATGACAATTGCGCCGTCTTCTTCGCCGAAAGTGTCGATGATTGATTGGCGGTCAAGTCGGACGTTACCGATGCCGTTGATGGCGGAATATACTGGTTCCTGCCTGACGCTCTCCGCGACCTCGCCCACGATGGTTTCCTTCTCCGCCTTGATTTCGGAGGCTAGGGCTTTCTTCTCCCTTTTAGCTGCGGCCACTGCTTTACGCTTGTTGCCGCTCTCTGCCGCCCGCTGCACCCTTGCTAAGTAAGCCTCGTACTGCGTGGGGGTCATGCCCGCCTCGTCGGCGGTCTGGAACAAGGCGTGCAGGCCGAGGCTATCGGCGGCAAGCACGGTGTCCTCATCGAACCCCTGACTGGCGAGCAGGTCGTTACTCTCTTGAAGCTCGGGGGATATCGTTACGTCTTCGTCGGCTATAACTTGCCGCAGGCTTTCTTGGATAGATACGTCGAACCCGTCCTCTTGAAACTCGTTCGCCTCATTGACCGTCATCTCGTCCTCGCCCCACCGGATGTCGTCCCGGATGGTCTTGTAGACCTCGGGGTTACCGATCAGGACGTGCTGGGTGAAGGCGGTAGTCGGAATGTTGATGTCTCCGCCAAGCTGCTTCGCCTCTTCATAGGCTGCGTGAAGCTGGGGGTTGCTGCCTATCAGTTTGTTTGCTGCTTCCTCCCCAATGGCCGCGATCATGTTGTCGAAGCTCTCCACGGGCAGGGACACGGTATCGGCGTCAACGCTGTCGGATACATGCTTTGCGACGACTTCAGGGATACGCTTAGCGGAGGGGCTCTCGGCCACGGTCTCTGCGATCCTGTCGACTACCTCTGCTCGTTTCTGGGCCTGCCGGGCCTTGGAACTGTCGGCGATGAAGTTGGTGCCCGCGCCGGGGAGCCCGAGCACTGCCATACCCTTGAACGTCTTGACGGCGATATCTTCGAGCCGGTTTACTACGTCGTCGTACTTAAGCTCCTTCGTTTCATTGTCTGTGAATGCTTTGCCTATTTCTTCGGCGGCGATGTTTGTGATCTCTTGCAAGACTTCTGTGCCGACTTCTCCGCCTACCGCGAGGGTGTAGTCGCGCCCGAACCGTAGGGCTGCGGACTTTACTGTCTCCCGCGTCATCACGTCACGCACGGCTCTTTTAAGGTGGGGCTGGATAAGCCTTTTGAAGGGGGCCGCAATCATAGCAGCGCCCGCCACCTCGAAACCAGCGTTGATTACCCCGACACCTAAGGACAGGACTTGTGCTGTATCTTGGTCTACCCCGGCCTCAATAAGCTCTAGGTAGGAGTGACCGCTCTCCTGAATGAAACTATCCGTGGCGAAGTGGGACGTTGCCCCGGATGCGAGCCCGGCTATGGTTCCGGCTGGCACGGTTATGGGGGCAAAAGGCCCGCCAAGCATACCTGCTCCCGCGCCTATGGTGCCGCCGACGCCGACGCGGACCGCAGCCTGCGGATCGGTAAAGCTTTCGTACTGCTGGCCTACAATCTCCGCTGCCGAGGTCAGAAACCCCATCCAGCCGTCGTGACTGACGCCTAACTCCTTAAGGCGGGTCTTGATACGGTCTACTTCTGCCTTAGCTTCCGGCGAGGCGTTGTTAGAAAGGCGAAGTTCGTGTCCGGCTTTCCCGAGGTCGTGCGTAAGGCGTCCCTGCTCGAACCCGGCCCCGACTGACTGAAACGTAGCCCCAAGCCGTTCAAGGGTAGTTAAGCTCTTGACGTCGTCGTGGGCTACCGCTGCGTTACTTGGGTCGGCCATTATAGCCTGCGTGCGCTTCGCGTCCTTCAACTGGTTCAGGATTTGGTTGGCGCGTATCTCATTCTTTATGTCTTCGCCGCCTTCCCGGACTAGGTCTGGCGATACGCCTGTGTCTTTGGCTAGATCGCGGGTTCTGACCTCCTCGTCGGGGTTCACCCCCACGGAAAGCTGTACCGAGGCCGGTAGCTGCGCCTCCTCTTTGACTAGGGACGGAGGTGCGAGAGGTCCGGTGCTCGTGCCTCCCCCTAGCGAGTTTATGAGGTCGTGGGCGCGTGATACGTCTTTGGGGTCGCGAGGGGGCATTACTCAGCGTCTCCTATTCCCAACAGTCTGTTTAACTGAGCCGTATTCTTCAGCACGAAAGCTGCCGCAGCCTTTTGCATCACGTCGTCAGGAACTTTTCCGTCCGGGTATTTGTCTCCCACGCCGCGAGCTATCGTGACGATTGACTGCTTAAGGTCGGGCGGCACATTGACGATCCGGGCGGCATTAATCTGCGCCTCGGACAAGTCGCCAACTTCATGCGCGGATACCTCTTCGGTGCCGATCTGGATACCAAAATACGTGTCGAACGTCTGGACCTCAAGGAAGCCACGCGCTGCCCATTCTTGAACTAGCTTCTCCTCCGGGGGCTTACCCGTCCGGTCGACGTACTCGCTAACCTTTAGGGAAAGCTCTGTGCTCATCTGATTAAACAGGAGGCGGGAGGCCGGGTTCATTTTTGTTGGCCGATCCCACTTCAGAGATTTAGGGGCAAAGCGTCTAAGCAACGTCTCCCCCCGACGTACGGCGGCGGTACCCGCAGCCTTGGCCTTATCCAGACGGTCCGCCATGGAAGCCTTGATCCGAACCGCCTTGTTATATTCTCCTTCTGTAAGTCTGTGTCTGATCTGCTCAAGGTCGGTGTCGACCCATTCGCGCGGGTTCATACCAGTTAGGCGTCCCATGGATGTACCATCCGTGACTGACGCAAAAAGCTGACCTTTCGCGCGGTTAGCGTCTGCGGCTTGGAGGGCATTTATCACCGTACCGTCACCAGCAATATCTTGGAATAGGCTCGGGTTCTTGGCCTGCCACTCAATGAGAGGGATTTTATCAATATTAATAGCCTTAAACGCCTCTGCTGAGGCGACCTTAACCCGGTCCCGTGAGGCTTGCCTTCGGTCCGTTATATGGGCGTCGACTAACTTTAAGGTCTCGCGGGCGAGAGCGCTGGAGTACGCGGTAACGTCTTCCCCGGCCAACGACACGGCTAAAGCGCGAGCCGCCAAGGGGTCCATGTTATTTTTTTCTACCTCGTCACGTATGAACTGGAACTCTTTCAAGGCGTCGCGTTCGGCAACTACTTCGGCCTTTGACGTATCTTCGGCGACGTCAGCTATCTCGTCTCGTCTAGCAGCCCTTAGCCGAGACAGTACATCTTTACGTACGTCACTATCCTTGATGCTCCGGGCCTTGGCGCGCTGCTGCGCCCGACTGAGGCTAGGGTCAGCCGCGATACTGTCAAAGGCTATATCTGCCTCTGTCTTATCTGCCTCAGCTTCTTCTGACTTCCGGGCCACCAAGAATTGATTTATGCGTTTCATGACATCGTCGCGGACTTCGGCTGCACGGACGCTCCGGTCGTCCTTCGTGATGTCCCTTACGCTCTGTCGCATGTCCTTATCGGACCCGCCCGCTGACACGATCTCGTCGGCAAACTGCTGAGCCTGCCGTGTCACGGTTGCGGTCATGATTTGGTCTTGCAGTAAGGCGCGTTCAGGACCGGCGACAAGACTGCCCTTCCTTTCGAGCACCTCTATTGCCCGGTCGACGTCTCCATGCTTAAGCGCCGCCGTAATGCCTGCCGATATGACTTCCGTGGTCTGTTGGCGATGCGCGGCTTTAAGAGCTTCGGGGTCGGTGATACCGTTCCGTTGCGCGGCGTCGTCTACTTCTACCGCCGAGATGCTAAGGCTACGATTTAGGACATCGTCTGAGGAGTACCCAGTCGCGAAGTCGTTAACTGCATTGTCGAGCCTACCTTTAGATGCGACAGCGGCGGCGCTCTCCTGCTCCTTCAAGGCGTGCCGGGAAAACCCGGTCAATGCCTCGTTCGCACGACTGGCCGCAAGTAAACCAAATCTTGCCCTTACGTTCGGAGTGGAAGCCTTAGCTAATAGTTCTTCCCGTATCGCCTCTAGCCGTCTAGCCGCATCGGAATGCCCGGAGACCGCGTCATCGTTTTTGGTGCTGAGGTAGCCGGGGGTGCCGCCGTCCGGCGTACCGTACGAAAGCTCTCTGACCCGGTTTGAAAATTCTATATCAAGCGTCTGAAGCTCGCGCTTTGCTTCTTTCTGGGCAAAGTCATCGAGAGCGTCGGATATAACGTTAAGCCCCGCTCCGAGCGCCGCGCCTGCCCCTTGCGGCGTGCTGATCTGGGGGACGCTAAGAGAAGGCACCCCACGGTTCGTAAGCTGTACCTGTGAAGTGCCTGCGTCTATACCTAATCCGGGAACCTTTGGCATTATATCATCCGTCCACGCTGTAGCCGCCGTACGTAGTAAACCCATCGGAGGCCAAAGCGCCGCCCCCCGGAGTTAAGCCTCCCCCACCGGGGAACGCCGTTGACCATTTTGAGGCGATACTTGCGGCTCCGGTCGCTAGGCTACCAATTGCTTGGTTCCTGAAACCCGCCGCTTTCTGTTGCCCTTCGAAGTTCGCAACCTCGCCTTGAATTGTGAAATCCTGTGCCTGCACTTCTAGATCAAATGCGTTGCGTTCACCTTGCGTCAGGATGCGTAGCTGATCGTCACGCCCGGTCACGAAGGTATCTGTCGTTACGTCGCCCGCAGTGTCTTGATCGACGATGACGTTACGTCCCGCAAAACTACCTCGCTGTGCGCCGACAAGCCTAGACACCTTTACCGCATGATCGCGCGCGTCACGCCGGGCATCCTTACGGACCACAGTTTTCTGATCGCGGACAAGCTCTGCATTCCGGTCGGCGATTGACTGCCTATATCTACCCGCCTGCTTAGCCTGCTTGGCGGCGGACATACTGGACGCAACAGACACCGCCGTACTGGCGGCGGATGCAACAAGAGCACCTATCAATAATCCAGTTTCAATTCCGCTCATTTCCTCATCTCATATTTTCTGAAAGCTACACCATACCGTGTGGTGAAAGCGGTATCACGTGACACCTTAAAGCCCATCAACTTAAGCCACCGGATTGCCCGTACATTATCCGAGTTAACGTGGTTAGTCAACACGTCGAATTTCTCCAATAGGGTCTCTACATACTTCCTCCCTGTGAAGAAAAACTCTATAGGATAGTCGTCGGCAAACTTAGTGCAAAACACCCACGGGTGCGCAATCGGGCTCCCAAACGAAGACGTCCAGTATCCAATTATGCAGATAGGTTTGTCATCTGCGTACGCTATATACGCCTCGTTAGCACGCGATATCGCACGTGCAAAATGGCTAAGTAATACGTCATCCCCCGTACCATAGATTGCCGAAATCTCTTCTATCGTGTCCTCGCGTAGGAGCGGTATAATCTCCCTTGCTAGCTCGGGGGTAGCCTCTTTTATCTCTCTTGACATTAATCGCTCTCCTCTATCTCCACCTGCGGGATTGCCGCCAAAAGCGTAAACGGCAACGGATAGGGCTGCCTAATCATTACCCGGCCATGGCTGTTCCAGTCAGGTTCAAGGGTCTGCTCATGGTCTCCCGTGAATAACGCCACCGGGTCGCCCCAGTCTTCATCTTCGCGCTGTATCCACGGGGTCAGAAGTCCTTCCCTTGGGCCGATCAGCATTCCACGGCTGTCCTGTAGGCGCAAGGTTACGGACGGAACGGACTTAATGAACCCTTGTATTGTGCCCTGCTGGTTTTCAATGTCTAGGGTCTCAAGGTCGGCGATCATTCGGATACCAATGTGCGCACGGCTGAATTTCTGCGGCATAGTGATCGAGCCGTTGGCGACCGTAAGACCCTCTACGACGTCGCCGTCCACAAGAGCCACGATGCCCGTCTGGCCTTCCAGATGCCACAAGCCGGTAACGGTCTGTACTACCAACCTAGCAGTGCCACCCTTTACGTAGGCATTAAACGCCGACCCATCGACGTCTACTCCATCCCCGTCCGTAAGCTCGAAGGTAGTGGACGTGACGTTGGCCACAGTGTACCGGCTGGCGTTAAGCTGGTCGGGCTGTGTCTCATAATATTGGTCGTCAAAATCAGGCTCCCATTCTATGTCGTAGATGTCGACTTCGTCTCCGTTGCTGAGCCCATGTGCAGAGGAGGTTGTCACCACTACCGGGTCGGCGGCAGTCACGCCGGAGATTTCTATAGGTAGGTCATAGGTAAGGCCGCTATCGACGAAGAAGCAATCACGGACGTCAAAGAACTTACGGGATGCAGTCCTCTCGATGTACCGAACCGTCTCCCCGCCGATCTTCCGCTTCACTACAAAGTACGCCGCGTCATCGGTGTCGGTATCTATGTTCGGGCGTATCGCCGCCGTAGCCTCAAGGTCTCCATTCAAAGTTACCCACTCCGTCCAAGCGATAACTTCCTGCGCCTTGTTGAACGTAAGGACCGCTGCGCCGCCATCGGTACGGGTGTATATGAGTGTCGGGTCCGGGGAGAGCGCGGCACAGTTATCGTATACCGGGTACTCCTGCAACAAATGGTGCGCCATTAGGGAAAGGTTATCGGGCAGGTATCCGTCCTCGGTGATCGAATAGGCCATGCCCCGCACCTCCGATTTATTCTCTCGGACGTAGATGACCGTCTTGTCTATCAGGAACGGAGTGTGATGAGACGCGCCGCGAGTGTCCTGTTCCGTCTGCGAGATTGTCTCGGCACTGAACACAGCCTCCCCACCGGAGTTAACCTGCCATTCACTGCCGCCCGTAAGTACGATCAGGTCGCGGGCAGATACGTAATGCCTGATCTCATTGACCTCTCGCGAGCTAAGGGTAGCCGTGATTGCGTCGTCTGACTGCGGCGGGCTAGCGGCGGACATATTGGCGAAGTTACCCGTACGTGAAAAGTAGTTTGTATCTGGTCGGTTAATTGAACCGCCGTACACCCGCCGCTGCTGGTGGTAACCTACGGCCCCCGGCTTATCGTCGGCTTCATAGAACGGGTCGCGGTATAGGGGTGGCGTGATGGCGTAGTCAGGCGCGATATTGTCGTCGCGGAAAGATAGAGCCGTGGTATCTCCCACAAACCCGTAAGTCCCAAACTCACTGCGGTACACAGAGTAGTGGGAGACCGGGGCACCCGCAGGCGCGGACCACGAGATTGTGTTGTCCGTGTCAGCGGCATTACCGTTTGTGATCTTTCGGAACGAGGCTCGCCATGTGCCTGCCGAGGAATAAGCCGTATAGGCGGAGCTATCCTCCCCGGCCAATTCAAACGTGTTTGTGGTTGTGACGCCGACGCGGAACCGTCGATTGTTTAGTTCCGTCATGCCGACGATGCTATCTAACTCAACCTCGTCCCCGACCGCGAGCCCGTGTGACGCCGAGGTTACAACGGCGGGGTCGGCCTGCGTGATAGCCGTTATGCTTGCCGTCGCGCCGAAGCCGGGCAGGCTTTCTTCCGTGCCGTCTTCCTTCACCGCCGTCACTTTGTAAGCCATGGCGTCCGTTCCGGTATTCGTTACTGACACCGACACGCCGGAAGGGGGGTCTTGCGTTGGTACGAAGGCGACCTCACTAAGGGTCCATGCGTCGTGGTCTGTGCGGGTAAGGTTGTACGGGTTATGGCTGGTGTGGGTGAGCGTGATCGTGTCTGCGGATTGCACAAACTTGAGAGTAGTTAAGTCCGCGAAGGAATACGGAGTAGATATCTCGTATACCTTGGACGCCTCGCCCCCTGAGGAGTAGGCAGTGTATCCCGAGCCGTCGATGTTCGTGCCGCTTGTCTGACTGGTAAGCTCAAAGGTAGTAGATGTAACATTGGCCACGGCAAACCATCGTTGGTTTAGCTCGGTCGTCCCGACAATGCCATCTATGTAAACGTCGTCCCCGTTCGAATAACCATGTGGGGCTGAGGTGGTGACAACGACGGGGTTAGCCTGCGTAGCGCCGGTGATGGTTTTCGCCGTTTCCAGTATGTGTCCGTCGCGACGAACTACCCGCATGTACTGATCCCCGAACTCAAGCAGGTAAGTATCGGTGCCCTTGAACCGGAACGGGAGAAGGTAGGCACCTTCGCTGTGGTTCTTGATCGGGCCGACATACTTCAACCCTGCTCTGTTACTGGCTCCGCCGTACGGGTGGATAACGAAGTTCCGGGCCACGCGAAGGGCGATGTAGTAGAGGCTCTGGTCTACCCGCGCATACAGGGCGGGGGATATGACGCCGCGTGCAAACGAGGATTGTATTACGCTAAGGGGCATTAGTCGTACTCCCGCATCCGTACCCACGACGCATCAAGCGGCTCCATGCGAGCCTGTCTGGTGTTCTGATCCACCGCTCGCGCCTCTGGTATTAGTTTATCGGACGTTGCAAACTGGTCATCCCTGAGAGTTTTCTTCTTGGTCAGGGCGTAGGCGACGTACCCCGCCAGCCTATGAGAGAACGCCATCACGAACGTCGGAGTGAACATATGAACGTTTGTCTGATCGAACGTGTAACGTAGGATGGCGTCGTTAAGCTGGGTGTAGAGAACGTACGACAGCCCGTCCGAAGAGGTGTCCATCTCATACGGGATTTTAGGGCCGATGTACCCCTCAGGACCTACGAGATATCTAGGGGCCAGCATGTCTGCCGGTAAGGCATATGCGTAGGTCCAGTTTGCCGGGGGACTGTCGTCCGCTGTAGATAAGGTTAGTCTCTTTCGCGCAAAGCTCCAATCGTACTTCTCTAAGACCTCTCGACGCGCAGGGTCCCAAAACTGCCGTACCGCTTTCCCCTCGGGGCGCGTGTCACTGTCTATGTTAGAGATGTTGGATTTACCGAGATGCGTCAGGGCTAAGTTAGCAACGTCAGTTTTAGAGAGTAGAGCCATGTATCATTTCCTAAAAAAAATGGGGGGACGCCGTTTTACCAGCATCCCCCCAAGTGCCGCGCTGGCACCGAAGGTCGGGAGGAGGCAACCCGACCTTAGGTTCTTTTATTCTTATTTTTGTTCTGCTTTTCAGCGGCAGCGCGTTTTGCTTCGGCGATCTCGTCAAGCTCTGGCTTCGTCTCGCCCAACGGGATGTCGACGGTCTGGACCTCGACTACTTTATCCGCCACGGGGTTTTCGTCCTCGACGCCTTCCGGGTTCGCCAATCGGTCGTCGTCGATAACCTGCGTTTTTTTGTAGCGGCCATGTGCATCCGGTTTGGTGTCTGGGTCGAACCGCTTACCGGGCGGGGTACGGGTTACGTAGGCCGACGTGGGCAGGGCGTCGAACATATTATCAGGTACCGACTGGGCAGTTGCCCATGGTTCCTGCCGTTTGTAGTGGACGCCGTTCGGGGCGTACCATCCATTTTTCAAAATTGCAAGCATAGTCTGGCTCCTTTTGGAAGAGGGAAAGGTGGGGGCCGAAGCCCCACACCTAATCAAGCGGTATTAGTTAACCGCATCCGGGTATGACTTGTCAACCCCACCGAACGGATGGGTAGACAGGAAGGCACGCCCGACACAGTCATCTTCACCTTCGACCGCCTGAACGACCTGCAAGCCAAGATAACGTTCGTAAGGCTCTTGATCGTTGCCCGGAGGCAGGGGGATCGAGATGACGCGGCCAGCGGGTAGCTCAGCAGCCGTGAACGCCTTGGTAGCGACGTGGACAGACTGGGTCGTAGTGGAAATCGTTGACGTCCCGTCAGACACGACTTGGAATGACATCGTACCAGTGGTGGTAGCGCCGCCGTCTGCCGCCGTCTCGATGACGATCACGCAATACAACGGACCATCGGCGATTTGGCCGATGTCACGGGCGACACCAAGGTCAATAGCGGCGTCGTGGAGGTTTACGGTACCGGGCTCCTGCGAGAAGTCACCGCCGGTAGCGCGGAGTTCGAGGGTTTTGTCGAGGATCATTTTCTTTCTTCCTTTGTTTGTGTATTAAGCAAGGATGGGCGAGGTATCACGTGACACCTCGCCCTAGTTTTTAGCTGACCAGCGCTTCGTCCGCAGCCAAGGCGTCGACCCGACGCATCGGAATGCCGTGGAACCGCTCGATGCTGACACCGCCAACGTTCTCGACCGTCAGCGTAGCGTTCGAAATACTCTTCGCATGCTGACGCCGAACCATGGAACGCACGTCGCGGGACATATAGAAGGCCGCGCGACCCTTGCTCAGGTTGGGGATATACTCGATGGCTTGGAACATAAGGTCCGGGAGGTCCGCACCGGATACCGAGGGGTCCTTGTTGAGCAGGGACTTGTCGATGTTGCAGATACGAACGACGTAGCGCCAATCGACGACTGCAAGACCGCACTGCCACTTGTAATGCGTACGGTAGGCTTCCATGCGGCCACCGTTTGAGCCCGTGGTATCCTCGATGGTGACCTGCCCTTTGTCGTTTACCTGAAGGCCCGCCATGGAGCCCTTCGGATATAGGCCGAACGCCGTATCAGGACCCCATACAACCAACCAGATTGATGCGTTGTCAACGCCTGCACCGCCGCCCGCAATAATATTATCCGCGTTATCGGCAGACAGGTCATTAAAGCGAGGAGCAAAGCCGGTGAACTCCGAAGGTGCCGTGGTTTCGTTGCCGTAGATCATGGTCGACTGAACTTCTTGGTTCATGCTTTCGATATGCGGGGTTTCCTGCCGCATACGCCAAGCCGCCGAGTTGCCGTTGAGGTTCGCAGCATCGACGTCTACCTCGGCGTACTCTTCGAGGTTGCCGATTGTATCGATGACGGTTGCCATCGTGGCTTTCGAGGGCTGAACGCCTTCGTACATGCGCCGCCATGTGGCACCGGGTAAGCCGGTACGTACGTCATGGCGATGGGACAGAGGTTCGTTACTCTCCATCCATACCATGTCCGGGAGCATTTCGTTCTGCTGGTCGAGAATTTCGACGACGTCTGCGAGGGTGCCGTCTGCGTTCTGGGCTTGGGCCACGTCGAGCAGCGTGGGATGGGTTGAAGCGGAAACAGTCATTGTGTCATTCCTTTATTTTTATTATTGAGGAACCACTCGGCCTTACGGGTTCATGTTACTTTTGTTGAACAAACGCTGACCCAGTGGTGTTTTGTTGGTCGCCATGTTGCTGTGAACGATGCCGCCTTCTCCCGCAAGCCGCCCAATCGTGGCTAGCATACGAATGATAGGAGGGGCGTCGCCCGCCGCAGTTAAGTCAAGGACCTCCGCTAGATCGTTGGTGATCTGGGGAGTACCGTCTTCGTTGAGGACGGCTTGACCCTTATCGTCCGTGACTGGTGTCTTCACGCCGAAGCTGGATATAGCACGGGACACGTACCCTAAGGTGGCGTCTAGCTTTTCTCCGCCAAGCTCGGGGTCTTCCGCGATTGACTTCCGCCATTCGGCACGTTGGGTTTCCCACTGCTTGACCGCGCTCTCTGCGTAATGTGTAACGGACTGCTCGACAGCTTCCGCCGCCATGTCCACCAAGGCTTGCGCGTCGTCCTGACTAAGGTTATGTGACTTCGCAAATTCGGTGAACATCTCATGACGCTCGTCTAAAAACTCGTAGCCTTCCGGCAATTCGAATTTCTCGTACTCTTTTGGAGCGTCGTCGTCCGATGTATCATCGGATTTCTTGTCCTCAGCCTTGTCGTCCGGCTTGTCCTCAGCCTTGTCCTCAGCCTTGTCCTCAGCCTTGTCCTCAGCCTTATCCTCAGCCTTGTCCTCAGCCTTGTCCTCAGCTTTGTCCTCAGCTTTGTCGTCCGGCGTAGACGCAGCTTTGTCCTCAGCTTTGTCGTCCGGCGTAGACGCAGACTTGTCCTCAGTCTTGTCGTCCGGCGTAGACGCAGGCTTGTCGTCCGGCGCGGGCGTAGACGCAGGCTTGTCGTCCGGCGCGGGCGTGGACGCGGGGTTTACGTCCGGGTTTGGGTCATTCTCAGGTGGCATCCTGTTGTCCTCTCATTTTTTCTACAATTTTCATAGTACGGAGTTTCTTAGACTGCGCACGTTTCTCGGCCTCGGAAAGCATCAATATATACGTCTCTCCTCGGTTTGTAAAGCCGTCCCGCAGAATTATCTCTCCGATGCTGCGTTGTCCTTCTCGGAATGCCGTCTTATGGGTCTGCTCTCCTGCAAACGAGGAGCTACGCTGCTTAGCCATGCCTTCGACTATCTGATGTATGACATACCTACCCTCGTAGGTGGACAAGACCTTGGCCCAACAACGTTTGTTCTCCTCAGCCTCGATCAAATCGTTACGGCTGATCTCGTCGCGCAGTGCCTCTACTTCCTCTTCCTCGAAATCTATACTATCCATCTTGTCCCTCTGTTATGGCTGCCAGCGCGTTATCGCCGCTAAGGTCGGTCTGCGATAACATCTGACCAGCTTGTGACATCTGAGACAGGGCATCAAGCTGCTCCTGCTGTTGCTGCTGTTGCGCCCGCCCCTGTCGAATAGCCGCAACCTGATCGGCGGCTCGAATGAGGCGGGGCGAGGTGCCGACCAACCTAGAATATTCGCCTACGGCCCAATCCGTATCTAGGTTATCCAAGATCGTGGGATCACCACCACCGGCCACGACACCGAGGGCGAAGTTCATTACGCGATCAACACCTTGGGTGGCGACGGCGCGCTGAGCCTGCGCTAGGGAGGATACGTACTGCACCTCCAATTGCTGCTCTCTGATGATGTCCGGGGCGGGTGGAATAGCCCCTCCGCGCACAAGCTGATTAAACGTTCGCGTGATAACGAGGTTTAGCAGGTCACCGTGAATGTTCTGTAACACCGGGCCTAGTTGCAGAAGCTTCTCGTCATTGCGCAGGGTTAGGTCGAGTTCATTGCGGGGCTGAATGCCCTCCATCTGAGAGATAGCGAGGAACAAGGAGACGAAAAATGCGTCATCAATCCGACGCTCTACCGCGTCCGCGTCTAAACGTAGTTCTTGCACGCTAAGATCGACGTCGTATAGCTTGCGGATACCCTTGTTGTCGTTCCCGATATCATAGATCGTAAGACCGCCCGGAAGGTTGACAACCTCGCCTCCGGCTAATCCCGAAGGTCCTTGCAGCGGGGGGTCGGCCATCTTCTCAATCGCCTGCGCCTTGCGACGTTCCTGCCCCTGTAACTGCCGAGTGTCGCCTAGAGCTATGATACCGGGGCATTCCGTACCGTATACGTCTGTGCCGGTGGTCTCCCAACGGGGAGCATAGAATGGGCGTTCGAAAAACCCTTCTAACCCTAGCAGTTCCGTGGAACTCTGTTTCTGCCCCGGAGTTCCCTTTTCGTAGTACGCCCCGATATAAGGTTTGCCGCGAGCGAATGGGCTCGTAAGGTCAAGGATATTGTTCGGCTGAATGTGGTGGACGATGTCTACCTTTTGTAGGTGGTCGCCCCGGTCATATGCGTTCTTGACTTGGCTGGACACATTCTCAAGCCCGAACTTACTGACGGTATTGTCTACCGTCCACTGGAACTCGCGGATCAAGCGGTTCGTGTTTAGCTTCTCGTCGATCCCGATATAGAAGGACCCAAGAGGTTCCTGATAGAACCAAGCCACGGCGTCGAAATCGTCGACATGCGTCATGCATGCCGTGCCGTATAGCAGCAACTCTTTCAACACAAGCTGGGCCGTCTGGTAAAAGTTACCCGTCCTGAGAACTGCCAGTATAACCTGCTCGACACCATGCAACCAAAGGCGAACGTCTGCCCGCTCCATAATTGCCGGGTCAAGCAGGGATAACGCAAACCAAGGCCGAGCCGGAGACATAGAGCCCGCCAGCATACCAGCGGTGGCTGTACGCAGTGCCTTAGTGGCAATGTTATTGATAATGGCGTTCCAGCGTCGGTCGCCCTTGTCGGTATCGCTTTCTTCGAAACGGGAGCGCCGGGGAGCCATGAAGGTGTTGATCGACTTCCATTGAGGCTCGTGAGACGTGCGCAAGGACTTAGCCGCACCTCGTTGTGTTTCGAGGTAATCGACGAAATCCTTATTTCCAACTTTTTCTTCTATCTTCATGCGTACTATCTCCGGCTGGGTATCACGTGATACCTATT
>TARA_R110002072_G_scaffold279004_1_pt1 | contig 16387 bp, 15 predicted proteins | sample TARA_R110002072 | Tara Oceans TARA_R110002072 (sample SAMEA4397118) | marine metagenome | biome: Polar Biome; feature: [SRF] surface water layer (ENVO:00010504); material: water (ENVO:00002006), including particulate matter (ENVO:01000060) such as... | depth 5 m | reverse complement strand
TCAGTATTCAGTATTCAGTATTCAGTATTCAGTATTCAGTATTCGAAAATTAAAAAATCTACTTTATAAAAAACAATATTTAGTAGGTTTTGTTAAATTTCTTTTTTCTTTTTTCTTTGTTCTTTTTTCTTTTTTGTTGTTTCCTTTTTATCTTGTTTCTTTTTATCTCTTCTCTGTCCTCTATTTTCTTGACTCTTGTTTATAAAAAACGAACACATAGGAACATAGAAAACATAGCTGTTGTGGAGCTCTTCTCTTTACTCTTCAAACTTCACTCTTCAAACTTTTCTACGCTCTTAATTTTAAATCTTGCATTATTTTGTTAAACTCTTCAGTTGTTGGCGTTAAAAAAACTTTATCATCAACAAATAATGTTGGAAATTTTGCAACTCCATCATATAACTCTTTACTGTGCTCTCTTGCTTCTACATCTTTAGAAATATCTTTGTAGACATAAGGAATATCTGTTGAATTTAAGAAATTTTTAAAGGCAACTGTATATGCGTGTCCTTGTTTTCCGTATAAAACTATTTTCATAATTATTCTTTTAGTGTACTTTCAAACTGCTTAACTTTTTCTTTTAATTGAGATAATAATTCATCATTTACAATTTTGTTTTCTTTAAAATTATCGTAAAAAGATGGTAAAGTGTAAGAAATAATTTCTTTTGCTCCCATAAATGGGAATTTAGCAACTCCATCACTCAATACAGATTGTCCTCCTCTTGCACCAGGAGAAGTAGCCATTAATAATAATGATTTGTTTCTAAAAACTTTGTTTTCAAGTCTAGAGCACCAGTCAAAAATATTTTTAAATGCTGCTGCATAAGACCCATTATGTTCTGCAAGAGACAGTATAAAACCATCATAATTATCTAATAATGAACTTAATTTCTTAGCATCCTCTGGAAAACCCTTCTTTTCTTCATCTTCACTATAAATTGGCATCGTAAAATCTCTTAAATCAATGACATCAAAAGAAGTATTTTCTAAATTTTCTGCTGCAAAAGTTGCTAATTTTTTATTGATTGATGTTGAACTTGTGCTTCCTGCAAATGCTAATATTTTTTTCATACTATGAGTTTTAATTTCTGATGCTAATTGCTGTTTTATTTTATTTTTTAAGATATGGTTGCTATTTTCTGATTAGCTTTTTCAATTACAGGTTCGCTACCAAACATTAACTGATCTAACTTTACAAACTCTACATCTGTAACACCTAAAAAGCCTAAAAATAATTTAATATAGTTCCCTGCAAAATCTGTTTCGCTCCCAATTTCTGTGCCTCCACTAGCCATTACTATGTATGCTTTTTTGTTTTCTAACAAACCAACAGGTCCTTTTTCTGTGTATTTAAATGTTAAACCTGCTCTTGCAATTAAATCGAAATAAGCCTTTAAAGATGCTGGAACCGAAAAATTATAAATTGGTGCTCCAATTACTAAAACGTCTGCATTTAGCACTTCATTTGTTAATTCGTCCGATAATTTTAATGCTTCTTTTTGCTCTTCAGTTCTTTCTTGAGCAAAATATGCGCCCAACATAGTTTCGTCTATAAAAGGCAAATCAGAATAGGTTGTGCGTCTTGAAATAACAGATGATCCTTTGTTTTCACTCACTAATTTTGCTACTACTTTTTCAGCAAAACTTGTAGATGTAGATGCTGTATTATTACTACTTGAATTGATATTTAAAATTTTCATCTTTATTTATTTTATAACTTGTTTTAAATTTTTTATTTTAATTGATTGAAATATATTTTGTTCTTTTTAACTAGTTCTCGATACAATTTTTCAAAAAAGAAAAATCACTCGAACTGACATTTTCTGAACTTTCACTAATTTTATACAGTCAATCTCCAACAGTGATCAACTGAAAACTGAGACTGCCAACTGATTTACTGCCAACTGAAGACTGAACCACTGCCAACTGATTTACACAATACTCGTTGCAATTTCTGTTTCTCCTTTTACCATTTTTGCTACAGGACATTTTCCTGCAATTTCCAGTAATTTTATTCTTTGTTCGTCTGTAATTTCGTTTTCAAAAGAGATTTCTTCTATTAAAGATTTTTTAATTCCTGAAGAAGTTAGCTCTTCTTTTTGCGAAACGATTACTTTTATTTCGCCAAGATTCCAATCTTTTCTTTCTGCATACATTCTTAAAGTCATGGCTACACAACCTCCAATTGCTGTTAACAAATATTCAACAGGAGTTGGACCTGTATCTCCTCCACCAGCTTTTATGGGTTCATCTAAAACCGCAAAATGATTTCTCATTTTTGCTTCTCCTAAATATTTTTTTTCTGATAAAAGGACTTCAGATTGTTGTTTCATTATGTTTTTATTTTTTTCCAAGTAAAATAATTACTTTAAAAATCTTGCTTACAATTCTACTACAAAGTTACAAAACATTTTTTTATTTACCAAGGAAAATATATCCAAGGAAATATATTGATATGATTTTATTTTGAAAAGGGTGTTTTTCCTGTTGATTTTTTAAATTAAAAAAACGAACTTCGCTAACTCTGAATATAACGAATTAAAACTCGATATATCCGAATAGAGTTACCACACATTACCAGACCAAAACTATGAAATCGATAAAAGACTTAATTTACTTCGACTATGACAAAGCCAAATCTTTAAATAGTCAATTAAATGGTGGAATAATAAGTGAGCTTACAAGAGCAATCGAAGAAGAAGGAGAAATGAATTCTGAAGTTGGATTTGATATTAAAATTTTGAAAGGGAAAATTGGTGGAAGAGATAAAGAGAAATCTATTAGAACAGAGAAAATAGAATTATATCACGAATTATTAAATGAAATAGAAAAATCATTATCTGAAAAAAAAATCTTAACAGATCTAAATCATAATTTCGAAAACGGTGGAGAATCTTTCAATGATTTTTTAAAAAAAGTACCTGAATTTACCTATGTAAAATCAACAGGTTGGAGTTCATTCGAAGACTTTGAAAGGTTTAAAAATATAATGGAAAACTTCAATGAAATTCAGAGATTAATTTTTGCGTCTGGATTAGAAAATAATCCTGAAATCATAAGACAAAAAGAACAAATTAATGACTTGAGGAAAGAATTAAAATCCAGCAATAAATCAAACAAATCATCTGAAATAAAAAAACTAAATGCTATTGAGAAAAATTTTGACAAAACTATAGAAGAAGAATCCGGAGCTATTTTTCTTGATGAACTTTTTATTGATAGAATTAAAACATTTTTAAATACTTTTTCAGCCAATAGGCTAAACTTTCGTTTAGCACCATTTGACGTTTTTAATGATTTTCAAATTCTTGCAAACTTAAAAAGTGAATATTTAGTAAATGGAGATTTTGATAATCTAATATACACCTATGGAAGTAGACCAAATATAAAATTATCAATATTTGGAATTATAACATCTTGTCCTCAAAAAGAAGATATAAGAGTAGACTTAAATGACGAATATATTGGTTATGAAGAGAATGAAATGAAAGACGAAGATATTTTTATAAAAGCCTTCAGAGGAGTTTTTTCATCTTTTGAAAATTTGGAAAAATTCTTTTTTGTTCCATCCTACCCAAAAATTTCTGTAAGTCCGATAGCAATTTACAGAGAAGTGAAATTTGAATAAAAAACGTGTGGTAACACCGTATATAATTTATTGCTGGCTTCTTGCCTACTTGCGAAAGTCCTCGCGGACTTTCTTGGTCGGTAATTATTTACTAAATTATTTGCTTGAAACACGCAAAAAACCATATATAACAAAGTTAGCTAAAGACAAAAAATCATCCTAATTCATAAAACCCAGCAAACAAGTCTAGCCCAGATTGAAACGATATCCTTTTTGCTTTTCGCAAAAAGATATAGTGGAAAGCTGGAAATAGCTCCTAAAAAAATAAAACAAAATACTGAAACAAGTTCAGCAAACGCTAGTTGTTCATTTTTATGGAATCGATTTGTTTTTGCAAACGTTTTATATCTGCCATCTTTTTTTGCTGGTTAGACAATAACTGAATGGAATCTAAAATTTGACGGTTTTGCTCTAAAACGGTTTTCTCTTTTTTGAAATATATGTTGGTGTTTTCGCTGGTTCTCCAAGCTTCGTTTAATTGCATGTACAATTCCTGATTCCAAGTACTTGGTTTTTTAGCATTTATCCAAACAACATCTCTGTATTCGCTATCTACCAAAGCCAAATCTGGAGTTGCAGAACCATCAAATTGCTGAGGATTGTCTTTGCTAATCGTGGAAACTGTGCCTAGAAAAAACATCCTTTTTTTACCTGCAATGTTCTTAATATAAGGCCTGAATTCTACTGGCGCATTTGAACTCCAATCGTATTCTTTTTTAGATTCTTTTACTTTTAAAGGCATTGCAGAAACGCCTGCATAGCCTTCTTTTTTGGAAGCGTGATCGTAAAAATAGAAGTTATTTGAACCATCTGCAGGAATAAAAACGCTGTAACTTAAACTGGTTCTTTCATTACCAATTGGCTCTAAACCAAACCAATGATACAAACCTGAAAAGGCACCAACTTTGGTGTCAGAAAAATCGAAATCGGTTACATAAGGTTGCTGATTTTGATCTTTTGGCGCTAATGGAATTTTTACGGCACTTTTCATATTCCAAGGTAAAGGATCTGAAAAACCTGCCAAAAACTTTAAACTTTCTGCTTGCAAACGCGATACTTTTTCTGACAAGGTATTTTGCTTGGTTAAATAGTTGTAGTTTTTCATTTCTTGTGGAGAAATGTACGTTCCTTTTCCGATGGTAATTCGCTCTAAATAATCGCTAAAATTATGCTCGCCATTTTCTATAACCATGACTCCACCAAAACTTGGATAAGGAAAAAAGAAACCTTTCCACTTTATGAGACTTACGACTTGCACCCAAGCACCTTTGTCGTTTTTCATATAATAAGTGTCACTTGGTTCGTAATTAAACAGCATCCAAGGGTTTAAACGCTGCACAACTGCATTGTAGGTATTTCTACTAAATCGTAAAGATTCGCCAATTGAAAAGGTTACAGGAATTCTGTTTTCGCTCGAAAAACGTGGAAAAGGTGTGGTGCTTGATACCGAAAAAATCTCTTCTGTATTGTCTTTAATTCCTTGCCAATAATACTTTTCTGTTGGCTGAATAGCCATTGTCCATTGATTGGAATCGTCTACTCTTACCAAATGTGGCAAAGAAACGTCTTTGGTTTCGCCTACAGATTCGTTCGCCATCGAAAAAATGTTTCTTAAAGGCTGAATTCTCTCGTTTTGTGTTAGTGGCAATTCTACAATTTCGATTCTATTTAAATCGTTAAATACATTATAGGTTTGCATATAAACGTACATTTTTGAGTAAAAACCTACGTAATAAATTGCGCCGAAAAAGATTGCTAATAGTGCTAAAATTCCGATTCTACTGCCTGTTTTTGCTGATTTCCTAAATTTTCTTAATCCAAAAAACAGTACAGTTAAACACAGTAAAATAATGAAAATATATTTTCTAAAAAACAATAATGCTGGTTGATAATCATCTCTTAAAAAGAAAATTAGTGCAAGAAAAATGATGCCTAGAATTATTAGGTTTCTTTTCTGTTTTGTTCCTTTATGCCAATATGTTTTGATCATATTTATATGTTTGAAGTTGGGAGTATGAAGTTTGAAGTTTCTTACTCAAAACTGTATTGTTTATTTATTTTCTGTTATTTGTCTTCCAACTCCCATCTTCCTACTTCCCTCTTCCATCTACTTTAAATATCCTTTATCCTTCAATCGTTCTCTTGCGCTTTTCTCCTCTACTTTTGGCTTCTCAATTTCTTCTTGTGCTTTTTCTATAGCCACTGGTTCTTTGGCTTTTAAATCATTGATAAACCCTTTTCCACTTTCTACAACATCTTGAAATTTATCTTCTAAAGATTCTGATTGTTCGTCTATAATTGCTGATGATTTAAAAATAAATCCTGCCAAATACGTTCCTATTAAAGTCCCAAAAATCATGGAAGCAAATAAGGAAATGGTTGCTAAATCTATTGGAATTAAAAAACGTGTGATTACAATTCCGATTAAAAATAAGGCTGTGATAAATACCAATCTTAATAAAAATGATTGCTGATACACAAAGCCTTTTTTATCAGTTGCTTGCATTTGTAATTCTTTGGAATTCATCATTTTGTTAAAAAAACGATATACACCATTTCCTTGAGATTCTCTCCAGAAAATAACGGCTCCAAATAATATTGAGGCGATGAAAATTATTAGTTCTAGTGTCATAGTTGAGTTTGAAGTTTGGAGTAGGAAGTTTGAAGTTTCTCACTCGGATTTTTGTTAGTTTGGAGTAGAAAGTTTGAAGTTTCTTACTCATATTTTTATTTATGTTATTATTTTATTTTTTGACATTGAACCTTTAAAATTCAAAGATTGTTGTTGTAAATTAATTTGCCAAATTCTTCTAGCTTCCAACCTCTAACTTCATTCCTTCTACATCCTCCTCACTTCAACTTATTTCTAAAAGCTATCATCATATTCATCAAGTCAAAACAATCTTTATAATGTTTTTCGAAGTTAATTTTCGATAAATATTCTCTCCTAATTGCTTTATACAAACAAGTTACTACTTCAGCCAATGAACGAATTGAATATCCTAAAAACTTTCTATATTCTGCATTCGATTGCAAAATAGAACCCTCAGAAATATTTAAAGCCACAGAATCTGTTGCTCTTCTTAATTGAGATGATAAGTTGTAGATTTCTTCTTTTGGAAAACTCCTTGCAAGTAGATTCATTTCTTCACCTAAATCCATAGATTTTTGCCAAATTATTAAATTCTCGAACTTAAAACTCATTTTATTTTCTTTTCATAAATATACAAATTTTCTAATTCCTTCTTCAAACTTCAAACTTCATACTTCATACTTCATACTCCCCTCTTCCAAACTAAAATCCACCTTTAATCGTTTCAACTACCCAATCTTGCTTTGTTTCTTGCCACGTTTTAAAGTTTTTATAAAAATCTTCTTTGTCATACCAATACCAAAATAACACATCTTTTGGAGCGATGTTTATCAGTAATTTCCAAATTAAATCTTGATGATTTGCTCTTAATGACGAATGTGGTTTGTGTAAAGAAAAATAAAATTCTTGATCTACAATATCATTAATTTTAATGTCTTTGTTTGTTTGTTTTTTATCCAAATAACGCTCTACACTCATTACTTTTTTACGTGTTTCTAAATCTATTTTATTTAAATAACTTTTGAATAACATTTTATCTTTTAAGATATCATTTACAGGATGTTGGGTATCTTTTAAAGCTTCTCCAAAAATAAAACTTTTAATGCGTTCGTATCTTTTTGTTGGTACTTCTTCTGCCAAATTACATTCAATAATTAAATGATCTCTTAATTGTGTAACCAATTCTGGTTGCGAAATATGAAACATTAAAACATCATAAGTGGTATCATTAATCGCTTCTTTATACGCTTCTTTTTTTTCGAAAATTAAGATGGGTGTAATAAAGTTTCTTAATAAATAAACTCCTCCAAAAGCTTCTGTAAAAAACGAATCTGTTGTAAAAACAATCGGTTCTAAACTTAATTCTCTTTCTCTTAAATCGCCATATTTTTTTGCTGATGATAACAACTCTTGATGCAAATTTTCATCAATAAAATTATTGTCTTTATGGAATTTTTCTATGAGTTGTAATTGTGCTTCTTTTGCTTTATCTAAATCGTCTATCAACCGAAAACTGATGTTTACATCTTGATATTTTAAAACATCTAAAGGTTCGTAAAAAGCATCTATATTTTGATCAAAATCTACACAAATAGCTGAATCTCTTGTAATATTATTGATTTTCTCATTGTGTATTTTAAACACCAATTTCATTAATTCTCTATCAAAAGAATGAAATGGATTGTAAATTGGCAGTCCTTTTTGCAGTGGTGTAATTATAATTGCATGCGGATTTGCTTCGCCATTATTTAAGTAAAAAACCTCATTTTTTTCTGCAGCAATTTCTGGACTCCAACCAATTCCATCTATAAAAAATGATGTTAATTTGGTTGGTGTAAAACCTAATTTTACCAAACATTTATTGTAACGTTCTACTAATTTTCCACTAATGGGAATTAGTTCGTTTCTGTATAGATTTGCTTGTTTTAGTTTTTGCATTTTAATCTAGCAATTTATGAATTTGTGCATATTGTAATAACACAATGGTTCTTGTATCTACAATTTCTCCATCATTTAACATCCTTAAAGCTTCTGTAAACGGCATTTCTAATACTTCAATATCTTCGTTTTCACTTGCCAAACCTCCACCTTCATTTACTTTCATATCCTCTGTATATTCACCCACAAAAAAATGCATTTTTTCAGTTAAAACGCCTGGAGAAGAATAACCTTCATACACTTTCTTTACAGATTTTATTCGAATACCAACTTCTTCTTCAGTTTCTCTAATAATACATTGTTCAGGATTATCTTCATCTAACAAGCCTGCAGGAATTTCAATTAAAAAGCCGTCTTTATTGTCATGTAAATACGTTGGCAACCTAAATTGTTTGATTAAAATCACTGTTTTTTTTGAGGTATTATATAACAGAATTCCTGCTCCATGACCACGTTCATACACTTCACGCATTGGATTTACCCAACTTCCATCAGATTTTTGATAATCGAAATTAAACTTAGAAAGTGTATAATAATTATCAGATAATAATGTCTTTTTAAGGTTCTTTATTCTACTCATTTTCAAAATTTCTTCTTGCTTCTAAATCGATGTTTAATTGATTTACTCTTGCATCTACTTTACGCTTAAAATCTGTATCTGCAATTGTGGCAACATTGTCTAAATAACGTACAACTTCTTGTCTTCTAATTTCAGAAAAATCTAAACCTTTCATGTTGATTTTCATTAATTCTTGCAACATATTAAATTTTGTTTGATAGTCTTTTTTGAAATAAATTTCAGGATTCTCAAACCAATCTTGTTCTAAATCGAAATCTGTTAAACGTAATGAAATTGCAGATTGAATATTTCTTACATCTCTTGATGAAAAGAAGGGAAATATTTTCTGAATTTCTTTATACAACGTTGCAAAAAAATGATGCTCGTTTGTTGTATGTTTTTGAACAGCTTTTTCATAGGCTTCTAAAACTCTTTCTTCACTTGGATTTTCAACTAAATTTAGAATTTCTCCCATGCTTTTTGTAACACCTTGGTCTTTTAGAAAATCGTAATTTCTAGGGTTTTGCATGTTTACAAAGTCTGGAATTGTTTTTTCAAATTTTTTCCACCAAATATAATCTTGATCTAAAAAATCATGTTCAGTTCTTGCTCCATCAATTTTAAAACGTCCTTGAATTCTAGAAAGCACAGCTTTGTCTAACATTTCTGGTAAGTTTGTAAATAAACCCACAGAAGAATTTCCATAATTTACAGCATAAGCACCTTCTGTATATCGCAAGAAAACTCCAATAACTTCTTTAACTCCTGCAGAAACTCCTTGTGCAGTTCTTTCTTGCAAATTATTTTCTGCATCATCAATAGGTGCAAAAATAATTTTGGTTGGGTCTTGCATTGGTTTCATCCATTCCACCATTTTTTCTGCAGATCCTCCTTGAAAAGTAGAAATCAATGTATCTGGCATTGGATGAAATAAAAACGGAATCTCTAAATGATCACAATGTTCTTTTAAGCGAGTTGCAATGGCTGCAATTAACATACTTTTTCCTGTTCCTGGAATTCCATACCCCATAAAAACAGGCATAAAACCTCCTAATTCTTGAAACGGATTTTTTTGCGCCTCAAAATCATAACTCAACATTCTTTCTGTTAATCTGCGTGCAAAATGTTTGGCATCTTTGTTCCCAACAATTTGCTCAAACTGAATTTTATTAAATTCAACACTTTTGGCAGTTCCTTGAAAAACATTTTCCCAACCAGCAACTGCAAAATCAGAATTTTCTAATTTATACGTTCTATCAACGATCGTTTCTGTGTATTCTAAATTGCTTTTTCGCAACTGAATTTCATCAATGAAAGCTTCAAAATAAACAACTGTAAAATCGACAACATCTTTGTCGATTTTTATGATTTCTGGATGTCCTAAATATTTATCAAAATAAAACAAAGCACATGCAATTCCTTTTAAAGGTGATAAAAATGATACTTCTGGAATGCCAGCAAACTTTTGTTTCATTACAGATAAATCATCGCTTGCGAAAGATTTTAAATCGTGTAAAATTTTATAAGCAGTTGCAAATAATTGAAAAGCTGTTGCTGTTTGTAACTTACTTTCAAATTCTCTTTTTCCTGATGAGTTTAATGCTGATTTACGTTCGTTTAAAGAAGATAAACCTGATGCATCATAATAAGAATCTTTAATCCAAATTCCTAAAGTAAGGCCTTCTTGAACCGCAAACAACGTCTGATTTAAATGTACAGGAATTGCAATTGAATCTGGTAATAACCGTTTTTTTAACCCTAAAATAGTTTTAGAAATTGATGTAATTTCTACATTACTCCCATTATTTGCTCTTGATAAATACAGTAAGATAGAATCATCTTTTACGTCTTTATCTCTACTTTTTGCTTTATTACTTTGCTCCCATTGAACAGATTTTAAATACCCAGTTGCTTCATCTCGAAGCATATCAAGTTCATTTTGTTTTATTGGAAATGTGGAATTGTGGTTCATTGTTCAGTCTTCAGTCAGCAGTTTTCAGTTGGCAGTTTGCACGGCTTTTCTTATGCTGATATTATTATTTTTTACTTTTTTAGCCACAATCAAGCTGACTGAATACTGCCAACTGTAGACTGCTTACTATACACTACCTACTTTATTTCCGACATCAAAATAGGTTCTTTTGCCAATTTATCTAAAGTTCTTGGAACTTGATTATGCAAAAGTTGAATAATTCTATGAGGTGCAAAAACATATTTTTGTTTCAAAACATCACTCCATTTCTGCATGGTTTGTTTGTTGAAAAAACTACCTTCTGTGAATGTTTCTCCAGAAAAAACTTCATCAATATTCATGGAAACTGCATACGATTCTAATGGAATTATCTTGCTTGCAATTCCGCTTAAAATAGCGTGCGTAATTTCGTTTTCATCTTTTGCAAATACATTATGAAAAGGTCCTAAATCGATTCTTTTAAAATGCTTTGGAATTAAATTTGGTAATTTCCTGTCAATATTATACGCCATTGTATCTAAAGCCATTTCCCTATCTGCACTTTCTTTTAACGTTTGATAAATTTTCTCCTTATCATTGATGGCATTTTTTCCATCATAATCAAAATACATAAAGCAAATAAAAGGCCTGTTATGACTTACATCGTAAAAACTCCAGCTTGTAACATAATCGTAATTTGTATCTTTTGGCGCTTCTAAAATTTTGCCTTGCACAAATCGATTAAAGATGTATTTTTTATCTACTGTTGTGTAATAAATAATAGACGAAGCTTTGAATAAATCGGATTTTTTAATTGATTCTTTTTTACGTAAAAGTGTGTCTAAAAATTGTTCTTTTAAAGCATCTGTATCCACTAATTTGTTTAAATGCTGCTTTCTTAACTCTAAATCATTAAACAAAAATCGAAACTCCAAATAATTAGGAAAACCAGAATCTGTTAAATCGACTTTCATATTATCTTCTTCATCATACATATATTTAATACGCATTGCCTCAATAGAATACAACAATAAATCTGAATATTGTTTAAAGAAAATTAATTCTTGTTGTGTACACAAATTCTTTTGTTGCATGCTCACAATAATTTCTTTCAGAGCAAAATCGACCATTTTATGGTAAAAAATGTATTGCTCTTTAGAGTTTAAAATAGCAGAATCTAATGGAGTTGTAATCATATTTAATACTTCAAAATATCATTTAAGGTTTTTTTGATAACTTCAATATCTTTTAACGGAATCTCACCAATTTTTTGCTCCAATCTTGTTTTAGAAACCGAACGAACGTGAAAGGTTAAAACTTCAGAAATTTTAGATAAACCATTTTTTGCATTTGGTTTTAAAATTAAATTTCCTTTGTAATTTTTGATGCTCGTTGTTAACGGACAAACAATTACCACTTGTAAATATTTGTTTAACATATCGCCACTAATAATTACAGCAGGTCTTCTTCCATTTTGCTCACTGCCTTTTGTGGGATTTAAATACAATTCCCAAATTTCGCCTTGCTTCATTAGTTAGTTTCTGTATCATTGATAGCAGTAAAGTATTCTTGCAACCCTTCTTCTGCAACTTTTAAAATATCTTCATCTGTAGCAGCTTGTTTATACGATTTTATATAACTCGCTTTTTCTATTTGCTCTAAGTATAACTCTAAAGCATTTTCTATAAGCTTATTTTTAGGAAGTTTTAATTCTTTTGCTAAAACTGATAATTTATCTAATAAACTATCAGGTAACGAAGATGTGAATGTTGCCATTTTAAATTAATTTTATACAAACATAACAAATAATTATATTTTATATTTATATTTATATTTTGTAAATATAAAAATTAAATAACATCTGTAAACTTAAAAAATAAATACATTTTCAAAAATGCTGTTGCGTTAAGGATTGAAATGAGATCCTTTTTTCTTTTCTGAAAAAAGATATAATGGAAAGCCTGACCCTGATTTTTCATCAGGGAAACGCCCTAAAAATTATCTAGTTTTAATAAACATATAACTTGAATTATTACATCTTTGTAGAAAGATTAACTTAACATATCGTCATTAGAAACATCTTTTTTTGGAGTTTCTGGAGTTTTGTCCACATTTAAATTTGAAGCTTCTTTATCTGCTTTATAATAGTCCTCAAAAATCTCTTTCATGTCAATTCCATATCTGTCTGCAAAATTCTTTTGTATGTCAGAATCCTTTTCTCTAATTTCCTGTAAAGCCTCTGCATACGTGCTATAAACTCCATTCATAACTTTTTCATGAACAGGAATATTATCCATCATTTCTTGACGAGCTCTTGCACTTGCAGAGTGCATAGATGCTAAAGTTGCTCCAATATGCTCATCTGTTTTTACTCCTAAATGCTCCAAAATTGCTGCAAATTCTTGATCTGTTCTAGCTTTTAAAGCGACAACATAACCATCATAATATTTTAAACGCTCTTCTGTATCTGACTTTAGTTTTGCTCTATGAGTTTGCAAATTTGAACGTAAAGAAGTTAAAACTTTAATCGTTAAATTGTGTTTATGCACAAAACTATCTTTACTTGCAGCCAACGTTGTGTAGGCATTTTTTAAACCTTCTAATTCCTCAACTTTTTGCTCAATTGTGGTTACTTTGCCAATTGCCTCTGAATATGCTGTGGATTGTTTGTCTGCAATTTCATCTAATTCTTGGCGAGATTGTTTTAACAAAGCATATTGTTCTTCTAATTTATCTTCAGTTTCTTTTTTCTTTTCTAATGCTTTTGTATGATTTTTAGAAGCTTCTACAATTGCCATTTTCAACTTTTCTTCAACTTCTTTAATTTCTACTTCTCTGTTTTTTAAACGATTTACAGCAGCTTGAGATTTAAAAGATAATTCGCCTAAAAGTGTTTGTATATCTGCACTTTCTATTCTTTGTTGAAATAATGCTTTTGCTTTATTGTCTGCTCCTGATCGTGTTTTTTCTGCTTCTGCAAATTCCTGTTCTTCTTTTTTGATTTTAGATTTCCTTCCCCACAAATTATTCCACCAAGTGTCTGGTTTGTTTTGAGCGTCTTCTAATTCTATTCTAGCTCTCTCTAATTCTTTCTGAGCATCATCAATTACTTTTTGTTCAGAAGGATTTAAAGACGAAAATTTCTCGAACATAATGCCCACTTCATCTTGATAATCTGTTAGATCTTTTATAGCGTCTAAAAGTGTAGTTCTGTCTTTTTCGGCCATCTGCACAACATCATCTAATGTAGCATTTAGTATTTTTTGGCGTTTTTCTGGATCTTCCTCCTGTGCCAATTTAGATTTCATGGAATCTACAGCTTTACCCCAGTTTACTTCTACTTTTTCAGTTTTTTGGTTAGAGTTCGTTTCTAACAAATCAAAATCATCAGACATATTTTTAGTTTTTAAGGTTGAACAATTTTTAGACAAGCAATTTCGTTATTTTTTTTAAGGATAAGAAATATAATTTTATATATAAGTAGCATAAATTTAGTATTTGTTACAGTCTTTTGAAAAATCTTTAAACTATTGCTTTATTTAAGAATGTTAAAACCCCTAACTTCTTAACCTTTTTAAATATATTTGACATAAATTATTCAAATAATATTAAATGAAGAAATTATTTCTAGTTTTAATCATTTTTTTTACATTAAATATATTTTCTCAAAAAGAAGCTAACTATTGGTTTTTTGGAGAGAATGCTGGTTTAGATTTTACCACTAACCCACCTAATTCTCTAAATGGAGGACTTTCTACTGATGAAGGTTCTGCGTCTATTTCAAATGCGAATGGCGAATTACAATTTTACACAGATGGTTCAATTGTTTATGATAGAAATGATGGAGTTATGATGAGTGGTACTGGATTATTAGGAAACTCTTCAAGTGCACAATCTGCTATAATTGTTCCAAAACCCTTAGACAATAATATTTACTATATTTTTACTGTTGGAAATCAACAAACACTTGATACTGATGGAAATGGGGTTGCTTTTTCTATAGTAGATATGAGACTTAATAATGGTTTAGGAGCAGTTACTACGAAAAACACTCCATTAATTTCGTCTGGTTTATCTAGAGAAAAAATTACGGCTGTTAGAGGTAGTGATTGTAATACATTTTGGGTAATAACTTCTGATAGAAATAATTTTTACGCTTATCTCATTGATAAAAATGGTGTAGTAAACTCTCCTATAACTTCTAATCATAACAATAATTTAGACAATTTAAGAGGTTATTTAAAAATATCTCCTGATGGTAAAACGCTTGTAAATGCAAGTGCCAATTCTGGAACATATATTTTTGATTTTAACGCATTAAATGGAAAAATTACAAATGGTGGCTCTATAAGAAATAATATTGGTAATGGTTATGGTGTCGAATTTTCTAGAGATGGTAAAAAATTATACATTTCAACAGGTGTACATAGTCAATTAGACAATAATGGTAACAGAAACTCTCCTCAATATTCATCTATTTGGCAGTTTAGTTTAGATTCTAGAAATATTTCTGACATAAATGCAAGTGCAAATTTGATTTACGATACAAGTGCTGGTTATAGAGGAGCTCTTCAGTTAGCTGCAAATGGAAAAATTTATTATGCTAGAAGTCGCCAAAATTATTTAGGAGTTATTAATTATCCTGAAAACGATTTTAGTGATAGAACTACTAATGAAATTGGTTTCGAAGAAAATGGTCTTTTTTTAAAGACCAGAATCTCTACAGAAGGATTACCTCCTTTTATACAATCTTTCTTTCTTGAGATTGAAATTACAGATGCTGTAACCAATGCTTCTTTAAATAATCAAGATTTAAAATTTTGTGTAGGTGAAGATAAAACTATACTTTCTCAAGAAGTTGAAGGAATCAATAAAACGTATAGCTGGACTTATAGTGATGGTGTTCGTGCAGAAGAGATTTCTACAGATCCGAATTTAATTTTAACCAATCTACAAAAGGTAGCAAATACAGGAAATTATACATTAAAAATTACTTTAGAAGATAACTGTGGAAATAATATAGAATATAATGGAGCCTTTAACATAGAAGTTTTTGATGCTGCAGTTGCTACACAACCTGCAAATATTGTTTTTTGTGATACTGACAGAGATGGTTTTAATTCTTTTGATTTTGAATCTCTTAAAAACAATGAAATTTTGAATGGTTTAGATCCTGATACTTTTGAAGTATTTTATTTTACTTCTGAAGCAAATGCTTTATCCAATTCAGAGGCTTTACCAAAAGTATATACAAACCCCACAGCATTTAGTTCTGAGACAATATTTGCAAGAGTGCAAAATAAAAGAGCTATCGATGCTTGTTTTGAAATTACAAATTTTACTTTAGCTGTTACAGATTTACCAATTCCTACACAACCAGAACCTTATAGAATTTGTGACGATTTAGAAAGTGGTTCAGATACTGATGGTGTTGTAAATACATTTCTGTTAAACACAAAAGATTCTGAAATTTATGGAACTTTAGATCAAAATCAATATAATATTACATATCACACAACTCAAATTGGTGCAGACACAAATGATGCTACAACTATTATAGATAAAAATGTGAACTATTCTGTTACGAACTCTCAAACAGTTTATGTAAGAATAGAAAATAAAGACAATACCGATTGTTATGATGCAGATGCAACTTTAGACCTAGTTGTTGATCCTTCTCCAATTGTAACTACAGAAGTAGATTTATTACAATGTG
>TARA_R110002072_G_scaffold24025_5_pt1 | contig 16398 bp, 7 predicted proteins | sample TARA_R110002072 | Tara Oceans TARA_R110002072 (sample SAMEA4397118) | marine metagenome | biome: Polar Biome; feature: [SRF] surface water layer (ENVO:00010504); material: water (ENVO:00002006), including particulate matter (ENVO:01000060) such as... | depth 5 m | reverse complement strand
CGGGCGCTTCTGCCTTGGCCTTCCTAGACATACCCGCTTCATATCCCTTACGCATGGCGCCATAATGCTGACCTGCTGCTTCTTGCCCGGGCATGCTGGAGGCGCGCATGCGGTCGCCGATGTTTATCATCCAATCCCCCATGCCCAATTTTGCCATGGCTCTTCCCGTGGCGTGACTAAGTTGCGTCTGAGTGGCCGAGCCTTCGCCGGCAGTGAACACGCCCTGTGGGCGGCTCTGGAGTTCCCTTTCGGCTTCAGCTTTGACTGCGGATCTGGCTGTCGTGAACTCATCATAAGATGGCAAATCTGGAGTGTCTATCTGTGCCAACTCATATGCTTCTTGCTCATTCCACTGTTTGCCGGGTTGGTCGGCCATGGGCGAGAGTGTTGAAGTCACATCGGGATCTTGTTCCTGTTCCGGGTGTGGCCACCACGCAGGCTGTTCCTCACTGAGCACTCTTCCAAGCTCCTCTTTAATGATTTGCTTGAGATGTTTTTTCGTGATTTTCATTTTTTGTTTTCCTTGCTTAAATGATATCCGGCTTTTGCAATGATCAAAGAGTCTGCCTTATCATACGATTCGGGCCGGGGATTTCCGAATTTTGTATATTCGACTTGGAATGTTTCCTCGTTCTCTAGTAAGTAGTTTAAGACAACCGTTTTGGCCTTTTGTCCTCTCGGAATTTTAATTCCGCAAAGTTTCCTCGCAGACGACGCTGCGATGTACTCTGGTTTAATTTTAAATAAACTGTAAACAAACCAAGACACAACCCCATTAAAGCGAGACAATGTTGAAAGAGTCTTCGCAGATGAAAAGCCTGAACGGAACGATTGTAGCGACTGTTCAATATATATCGCTGTAATCTTGTCTCCGTATTGAGAATATAATTTTTCCATTTCTTTTTCAACATGTTGAGCCTTTTCAAAAAAATCTTTATATTTTCTGGTGTCCCAAGCGTCGTTTATTACGACCCTCTCGCCATCTATAATTGTACAACCAGTTATACTGGTTGATATATCTAATCCAATAATCATAATATTATTATAACACGTTATACGTCAAGTTTCAACTTAAAAGTATATTCTCTGTCTTGAGTCTTCTTCACAGGGGTTGCTAGTGATGCCACACCAATTAGGTTTTTGTTTTCATCATAAATTCCAATCTTAGAAATATATGTTGTCTTTTCAAAACTTCCGGTGGGATCTCGGTAAGAAGAACTAACTACATTTTTAATAGCCACATCACTCTCTATGTACTGATATGTTCCAGTTTCGGGAGTCATTGCTGCGGTTTGATTAAACTCCAAATAAGTCAAGTTGTTCGAATGGTTGAGTTCCGCCACCGGTGCATGTGCCATCATTGAAATTGTCGGTATATAATTTACACCGTCAAAGTTAACTTCATAGCTAGCTGAGGCCCTTGACTCTGCCATAGTGGTTTCACCGGAGGGTATCCCATCATTGCATCCAACACCGAATTGAAGCCAGCTACTGTTAACGGCGCTGTCGTCATTATTATAATCTAGGGCTTTTGCGGCGCCGTTTTCTCCATATAAATCCCAGTTACCGGTAAGGTACATAAACCCTTCATTGTATAGCACAACGCCAGCAACGGATCCGGAGCCGGCGCTTCCAGTTGGGCCCACTTGAACAAGTTCTCCATTCTTATGAATATCGCTTAGTTCTCCAATCAGAGTGCCTGTTAAATAATATTTAAGAGATACTGAGCCTTTTTTAACAGAGGAGCCATAAAATATTGATGGCACTATAATCATATTACTAGATAAGTCCCCTTTGTTAGCTCCCAAGAGAGATGAGGAGTACTCATAATGCGTGCTTAGGGTTTTATAATGATCAAAGGTGCTTTGCAATGCAGACCCTGTATAATCGCCCAACCCCGATGCAAACCTCTGCCTAATAATTGAGGAAGACATAGGATATGAGCCCTCTATTTTATCTCCGTAGGCATACTGGGAAAAGTAGTGATCGACGGTGACGGCACTAAAAGAGTCCATGCTTGAATTCTTATAGACATACGGAGTCACCAATCCAGTGCCGGCCGATGTCCTGTCTACATTCATTTCATATAGGCTTATATGACCTACCGGGACAGATGGAACTTCGTCGTTAAATTCACCTGTCTTCTCAGAACGATACATATAATATATCTTAGAATCATATATAAAGAAACGATTTTCGGGATGTGTCTTTATGCGATTGTAAAATATATCATTAGGCCCGAACTTGTTATAACCTCCAGCCATATCTTCCCACCTTAGTAATCCAAACGAACTTTCAATGTAAGCTCAGAAGCCGGATCCTTCTTAAGGGGTTCTGACAACTTGGCAACCGCCAGTAACTCTCTGTCGGCCGAGTAAAGCCCAATTGAAGTGATATAAGAGACGGGCAAATTCTTCCTATTGCTGCCCTTAACTCGAATTTTACTTCCGGTTAAATAAGTCGGGTTAGAACTATAATTGAATTCATTGTGATTGACTCTACAAAAATGAATTGCTGAATTCAATTCTGTGGTATTGTCGAAGGAAAGGTTGCCGATTCTGTTTCTGAGGCCGTCTGCCATATTCTGAACGGTTCCGCCGGTTAAAACAGTGTGGAAGCCATGACCGAGGGGGCCAGTTTGTTCGCCGCCGGCGTTACTGTACACATCGAGTTGAGGCTCAGCCCCAATGCCACTGCCATCGTGCACGCCAAGAATTCCACCAAACGTACCAGTGTTAAATACTGAGCCGCTCAATACAGCGATTCCGGCTTGATAATATAATAAGCCAACCGGTTGTCCGCCCGGGTCAGTCGACGCTGCGCCAAAAAGATTCAGGCCAACAGCACCAGTAGCGTACAGAATACCATATTCGCCAGCAGGAGAATTGACAAAGTATTTGTCTGATCCGCTGGCATCTGTAATTTGAAGCTGTGCGTTTTGAACCGAAGTATCGGTTGCGTATCTGGCAGCAACTCCGAGTTTTAAATCAAATGTGCCCTTTTTCATCTCATCTTTAACTAAAAGTCGAGAGAAGTTGATGAACACACATTCCTGCATTTTTTGGCCGGCCGTTAAGTCGCCGTCTGCATCAAACTCACGGATCGATCCTGTATGATCGTAACCTGCTAATACTTGAGCCATCTGATTATAGATCGCAATCTTTTTAGCGTTCTGCTGATTAGCAGAACTGGAAAGAGACCCGCGGGCAGAGTAGCCAACGGTGATGTCGAGAACATGATTTGCCGAAGAACTAAGATACGGATAGTCATAAACGCTTTCAAACATTCCGTGAGAGTACGTTTTAATGTGTGGTTCAGAACCAATATCAACATCGTCCGGACCATATGTGCCGGAAATTATCGATCCGGTTAAGGGGATAGCCTCGTGGAGCAGAGTTCGAGTGTTAACCAGATCGCTACTGAGAAAATTCTTGTATACTGTTGCCATAATTTGTTCCTATTAATCAGCTTTAAGCTTAATAAATCTTAGTGGGAGGTGACAGCTGTAACCGGTGGTTGCGCCTTGAATTCTAACAAAGGTGTCTAAATAATAATATGTAGAGGTGCCGCCGATATCGGTGACTGTTAAATTGTCTCCGCCTAATTCTGTAAATAATTGTGTGCTGTCATTTAATTCCAGAGAAGACTTAATTTTGAATTGTAAAATTGTGCCGCGGGGTCCATCAATTGTTTGTGTTGCAGAATCTGCTAACTTGACTTCATTTTCCATAACAAATCTATTATTTGCCCCTAAAGACAAGTAGTAGGTTGCGATGTTATCATCATCAATAAAACTAATTGATGCTCGCTCGTGAGAATCCCAAGAATAAATCTCGCCAAAACGGTTGTCTAGTTCGATAATATATTGAGTTTCTGTCAAATCTGCCGGTAGGGCCATTTGCGGGGAAAAAACTGTAGTGTCCAGACCCTGATCTAATCTAATATACTTAGCACTTTGGTTTAGGTTTTCGCCGTAATCTACAAGGTGGTCACCGGGAAGAAATTTCTTCTCCGTGGTTTCGTCGACAGCAACCATAAATACACCGTCGCTGTGGCGAGCAGTTTGATTACCATTCCAGATTTCATTCGCAGTTATAACTGGAAGATATAAAAGGTTAGTATTTGCAACAGTTATAAGTTTCGATTTTAAGCTGGCGTTGTTATCAGTAAAAGCTTCTAAAACAGGCGTTTGCAAAATCTTTAAATCATAATATGCTGATCCACTTCCGTGACTTGCATCATATAACTCATAATTGATTTCATCGTCTCCCAAAGCAAATTGAGTTATTTTGAAACTTCCGTCTCCCTTTGCTAATCTCATTCTTCCTGTATCTGTCAAGACAGCATCTAATATGATATCGCCCGAATTGTCTAAAAAGGCCATAGTGTTCTCCCTTCCTTTATATAAATAGTTTCGCTACTAATAAATAGTATTTGTTTCTCATTATCTCTTAAAATTCACTTTTCAAAAATGACTAATAATCTGTGTACCAAGGAGAACCAGTTCCACCCATCGTCATAAGGGTGCTCTCCATTTGTTCCACCGCTGGATTGGATGCGGAGTCAGACGTTTCTGCCGGGGTGTCGTCCGTGGCTACTGCCACAGAGGTTGCGGTTGTGGCAGTGGTGGTAATTTGAGATGCAGAGACAAGAGCCTCTACGGTTTCAAGCATACATCCAGCATCCGGGTTTTCAACGTGTTTTGTCTTAAAATTAATATTTAAATCTATTTTTCTTCCTGTTTTCCTTGACACCAATCTTACCTTAAATTTCTTTCCCCAAACTGACTGTTCTTTCATTCCCAGAGAGATATCTTTCCCTGAAGACAGGGCCGAGTCAGCATCGTCCAGAGCAGACCGGCTCTCATTTACGACACCCTGTGCAATGGTTGGAACTACGTGTAGCAATTTCATCATCTTTTTATTAAGTACATTATCGTCGCGCTTGTATGAATGGATGTCAACTATATCGATTATTGGATAAACAGCCCCATCATCATCCGCAATCTCCACCTCATAAATAGGACTTGGGTTAGAGATGTGGCCATGTATGTCCACTGTTCTAAAAGTATAATAGTATTTTTTATTAGTCTTAATCTCTTCTATATGGGATGCTGAGTCCGCTTTTTGAATTGTGTTTGGATTAACATCGGTGGGCACCGAGGCTATGAGCTTGCCAGAAAAGTCTGTGTACCTTAACGGTGGTGTTTCGGATCGAAATATTTGAAATTCGGCTGCCGGGTCGTCGGTTTTAAATCGAATTTTTCGAGATGTGCCGACGCCTTGGGCGCGCATTACTTTCTTAAATTGCTCTTTATCAGATGGCATAATAATTATGGGAATATCATAGTAATCCCCGAGGCCAGTATTGAAGTTAAACAAAAGTTTATTGTTTATATTTCTGTATGGTACAATCTCTAAACCGGGGGTCACAGGTGGGGTGTCGACCATTGTGCCTGTGTATACAAAATATGGAACTTCATATATCATCACACTTGGAATAGTTGTTGCTGTAAACACAAATTCACAAGGATCAACTATTTTTGGACAATCCTTATTTATATCAAAGCCATAAGGCAAGAGATCTTGGATACCTTTACCTTTTTTAGGGGGATCGTCGTTTTGATATCCGGTGTATCCCGGTATTGTCTCAGATGAATTTAAACTTGGTGAATATCGGGTATAGGGATCTTCCTGTGTGGAAAATTGCCAATCCTTCACTATCTTAAACGACAGAGTACCATTGATATCTTGTACTTTTATATTCAGGCCCATGATCTCATAATCTAAAATATATTCTAGCATGTTTAGTAGAATTTCATTCATGGTGCTAAGTGCGTCGAGGACACTGGATCCGCCGGACAATAAATCTTTATAGATTCTTTTAGGGGTGCGGCCGCTTATTTTTCTGGTCGCATCCGACACTTGCCTTTCCAAGGTACCGGAGATCAGCTCCTCATCTGATACTACATTTCTTATGTGTTTAAACTTCCTGCATAAATCTTCTAGACATTTTTTCCTGTTCTCATTAACATTTTTGTCACCACAGGAGCAAACCAAAAGCCTTGTCCCTTCTTGGTTAGTGGATAGATGCAAGTCTCCTCCGCAATATTCTGGGAGTCTTGGATATCGGAGTGTTAGTAAATAGGTTTTGATTGTATTATATGCTGCGGCCATGGTTTCGCTAGTATTTATTACATCATTTATAAATTTAATTTGTGTCAGATCTAGCGAAAGCGGGACTTCCCAGCCTTTACAATCAGATAGGTTAGAAGTATAGAAATAATCTGTACCTACAACCAACTGATAGCCGGTAACCACATACGAATAGTCTTCTCCATACTTAACTTGAGTATCTATATATTCGAAGATGTCGATATCGCTTGAATTCGCCATCCATATAGTCTGAATTGGAGTTGGTGCACCTACCTCAACGATTGTCTGAGTGATGTCTGCCTCCATACCGTCCCAATCTATCGCATTTTCTGCGGATTCTTCACTGTCTTCCGATTCCACAGCAACAATTTCTATACCTTCGTCAGACAAAGCCGTCTCATAAAGATCATATATCACTTTGCTGTGTTTCTCTATTTTATATAATATAGTCTCTGAGTGGGATTCGGCGCCTATGAGAATTTCTTGCATACTTCTGTTGGCTGTAGATAGGATGTCCTTGATCCTGCCTGTCAAAATTAAGAAAGCCATTGTTTTGCGAAGGCCGCCGGCTTCTCCACTTAATGCTAACATTGTTGATTTATTATCAGGACCTACGAAGATGTGACCTTCGGGTAGTTCTGTCGATGTAGGAGCCGGGAATACACTATCTTTCATGCCAGACATCCAATCAAATAAGTCATATGATTTAACTTCTGGGTAGCTGATGTCCGCTCTCTTAAATTTTCTACCACCTGAGGTGGAATACATTTCTCGATTAACTGTAAATGTTCGTGTCATATCTTCGGGAGATTCTGATATCCTTCTCATAAGGTTACATTCTGTACTTGAATCCCTTAAAGAATCGGCGGCGGCCGTCATTTGATCGGTTGTGAATTCGACTTCCGCCTGAAACGGGACAAAATCTTTAAACGCGTTCACGGCGCCCATGGTTCTGGCGACACGATTTGGTATTAGCAAGGTGTTATATTCCTCTCCAATTAGCGCAATATATTCTTTTGCGCGACACCTTCCGTTGTCTTTCAATCTAGTAATGAAAGCATTTTCGTCTTCTTTACCCAGTAATAGATATAAATTTGGTAAATTGAGTTCGCTTAGCCCCAAAGACTCTATTGCCTTTTCGTAATCTTCAAGATAATAATCATATTCAAAATCAACATTCCCATACACATATTTGCCGGTGGCGCCTAATAGAGCGGACTCCTCCTTCGAGAGAGGCGCCTCAATTGAAAAAACACAATCTTTATATGTAGGGTAGGATGATGGCTTCTTGGAGTACATCCTCAAAGCGGTTACAGGATCTTTACCGTGGGCCCATGAAAAGTCTTTAACAATATTTTTCGTAAGTTCCGTCCACCCACACTGTAGACACTCGGGATATATACCAAACTTTTTAGAATTTGCTGTTAATTTTATGATTTGATGCTTGGCACTATATGGGGTGATTGCGCCCTCGGTGACCATAACGGGGCCATATTCTATATTGAATAATTTTTCCGGAACTTTTACTCCAAACCTGACTTGGTTTGTGTTTGCGGCTTTTGAGCTTTTGACATACCAATAGCTTCCAATCGCTTCCCTAAGATAATCATTCTTTTGGGCTGCCATGCTTTCTTCGGAAACATAAAGATATCTTTTATTTACACCCATCAACCACTCCTAAAGTAACCTAAGCGTAGAATTAGAATTCGTTGTAAAGTCATTAACCGACTTCACAGAACTAGCATCAACGTTTCTGTATACTTTCTGTTGTTCTATTAAATATTTCTTCACGGGATCTTCTACATTTGGACAGTATTCTTTTTTATTTGATGTGTCACCTAAAATAAAATAGCTATCGCACACGCCTGTATCAAACTCTGGGCATTCTCTCATGCCCCATTTTTTGCTAGTATATTTTCTGATTCTACACAATACAGGGTTGACCTCGGATGATTTTCTTATTTGTTCGGTTAATGGTACCCATATTTTAGTTAGTCCATTATCTGACAATTCATAAATTAAAGCTTCAACTACAACCATAGTTTCGTAATTAAACAAAAGCATGCTTCGCAGTTCCGGGATGGTTTTTAATTGTACTTCTATCTGAGGGGCAGCCAAGAGAGAAAGAAGCTGTGGGGGCATGCCTGCCATCGATTCTGCGTACACCCATGGTTTTGACGAGCTAGTGCTAGAAGAGGTTGCTTCTATCCCGGGAGAGAAAAGGGTTGCAGTACCGGAGTCGCCCATGCTGATGTCAACACCGGTTTCAATGTCGACCATCGTGTCGATGCTTGGCGGCTTCGTTATACGATCTTTCAAGAATATAATTTCGTCTCCACATGGGTCGGGACAACCAGCTAATAGATTATTTAATGCTGCTAGATCATCATTATTTTCGTACCCCGTCATGCACTGTTGGCCGTCAGATTCTTGATCAAGGTCCACTATAGCGAAAGATTCATCGTCAAGAACGGAAGCGGGGTCCACGGTGGGCCCTGACGCTGACGAACTCGGGTCTTTGTCTGAATCATCATAATATTCAGGATCAGATACAACTACGAAATTTTTGTCTAGTGCAGGTATATCAACGTCTTGCGGTACCGCTCGGACTCTGGCCATGGATTTCTGGATTTTCCGACCTGTTTTTGCCTGCTGTGCTTGTTGGTAGAGATCCCCATAATAGTTTGAGTCATTGTCTATTTTAGATAGATCATGAACAGCATTGCCGATTCTTAAAGCTTGCGGGGTGAGGAAAGAAGAAAAGCCGCCTCCGGCCGACATTGCAGCCAAGGTTGTAGATGAGGATCCGGCGCCTAGGCTTAAAAGACCGGTAGGGTCTGAACCCACTGACGCTGCTGCTGAACTCTCCCCAAAATATTTCTCGTATTCAAGCTCGACTCTGCCGGCGTATGATTCAGGGCTTATTTCTTTCATTCCAGTGAATTCGTCATGACCAATGCCAAGAAAATCGAATGAAGTCTGTGAATCCGCGCAAGGACAGTTTAAATTTTTAAAGCATTTCTCAAACTCTATAATGTCTTTCATGGCTTTGTTAGAATTTTCGTTTGCATTCATATAAGCTGTATCATTTTTTATAACGATACCGTTCAATATTTGAAATCTTTTTGACCCCAAAGTCTTGTGTAATTCCACAATTAGTATATCATAAATTGCAATTAGATTTTTTATTCCGTCCAAATTTCCGGTTTCGGCGTTGGTGCTTGCGAACAAGACATCTATTAATTCATTTTTATCGACGTGTTCATAGTTTGTTAGACATGATAGCACTTCTACAAGCAAGATTATAGCATTGTCTGGAATCGTTAAAAATGGATTATCACCTACATCTTTATCTACTTTTCCTTGCGGGTCACAGTGTATAAAATCTTTATATTTCTTTGTAAAGATATTTCTATGTTTATCTACATATTTGCCGGTCGACGAGAACTCGTACCACTTTTGAAGCTTCTTTTTCATGGCTATCATATCATCTAACTTCTCGTTTAAAAACAGAGTTATACCGTTCCTGACTCGGGCGGACACACAGTATTCATACTCTCCGGTTTTTGGAAAATCATAATCAACTCCAGAAAAAGATCGCAAACCCAAGAAATAATTCATAAAGACTTCCTTAAGTACTCCTATTTTTTCTGTTCTGGAATCACATCCTGTTTTTTTCGGCTCTATGACTACTTCTCTTGTTTGCTCTATAAATGAATAAGATGCATATAATGATGGCTGGTCTGGAGATCTGCCGGAATAATCTGAGCCGTCGGCCGAATATGCTACCAACTCAGTCAAATCATTTGTAATTAATTTTTCACGAGATGACATATCGCCAATTGGCCGGCGACGAACTTCTAAAGAAATAATTTTTGATAAATCAATAATTCTATCATGGCAACATTTGGTTAAGTTTTTATTAAAGATACCGCCGAACTCAGTCTTTTTCAAGATTTCCTCTATGTTCATATCAAAATAAAATCTAGCAACAGAAGAATTGGAGCCGTCTGGAAGTATTTCTGGCGGGTCACAGGACAGTCCGAAGAAAGGAAGGTATCTATCGGCGTTTTTACTGGCTATTCTTTGTGGCTCGGCCAGTGGGGAAAGATTTATATTAATATTCTTTGCTCTTCTGACACTAGTCATATCCTTAACCTTGGCATTTGTTACAGAAATTCTTTTTAAAATAGCTAGGTCGCTAATTGAATGTTTGTGAGGGCCGGCGGCACCAATGGCCTCTTGCACAACTCCATTAATAATTTTATGGTTATGGCACATTCCATTTGGTGCACAGGCTTCTAGTGTGGTGCCGGTGCCAGAATAGTCAACCTCATATTTGTGTACATGTTTTGCGGCATATGAGGTGCTACCATTCCTATTTGTAGGACCATTCCACAAACTACCATTTGAAGAATTCTTATATACAACACTTTTTCTTTTAATCTTAGAGTTTTCTATTATTGTTTCTGATATCGGCTTGCTGGTAAGCTGTAATAAAGGGGAGAGCTTAAGGTTGTAATCCCTAACAAAATCTTGAGCGTTTAATTCCGAAAAATAGAAAACAGTCAAGTGGGTCAAGTTCTGTACTTCTGGGAACTCTAGTTTATATTGGTAAATAAATTTAAATCCTCTTTCGGGTTCTGATTTATAAACCTCGTTGGCGCTTTGCTTAAGGTGTTGATTAGAAGACAGAACTTTTTTTACAAACTTATCCTGATATTTCATATCTCGCAGTACTTCAAATTTACCAGCGCGGAGAAGCCGCGTGAGCGCAGGAGAGGTGCTTGCCACCATATGGTGACGGATGTAATCTACTTCCTCCTTCTCACTACACCCACCGCAGTTTGAGGAACCTTTGGTATCAACTCTCCATTCTCCCACAAACGTTTTGGGTTTATCAGAAATAATGTTAGGAGGTCGCGTAATTCCGGTAGTTGGTTCGTCGATGGGATCCTGACTGAGGCTTTCGCATATAGGGCCGCCATCGCGGGCGATAGCGACATAATCTTTTATAGGCTCATCTGGCACTTGTACATCTACGGTAATCTTAACCGCACTGTGCGCACCGGTGTCCTCATCATATTCGCTATCATAATAGACGCTATCAAACGCCGGCGAGAAGTCTGAGGCTGACCAGATTGTATCTGAAAGGGAAGATGGCACTTTTAAATTTGCTCCTTAGTGTAAGTAGTGTTCTGGCATATTATTCAGGCTCACATATCTCATCAGTATTATCAATAATTACTGCGTTCGGTAGTACTGAACCGGGCTGAGCTTGTATATCTGGGCACTCTATATCCATATCTAGGTATATGTCTTGTTTTTTTAGTGATTCGATGGACTGGCACAATAGATCTGGCTCTATTTCATTGTCTACAAAGACATCGAAATAATATTCAACATTTTGCGGAGTTGGTTCTGCTGGGTTTTCAATCAGCGGATCATCAACCAAAATTCCGTCTTGGACTGGTGAAAATTTTTCTTTGAAGAGAAGAGGCTTTAAAATAGTTATTGGTGCTGTCGCGGTGACATCTCCTATACGGAGGTCCGTTTCTTCCTCCATTAGATAAACTTCAATATCAAAATTATCTTTTTCAAACTCCACGTTTTCTTCTAAAACTCGAAGCAATAATTGATCCGGTTTGACCGAGATATAGGAGCCGTCTGTAAAAGTTTTTGAGGCTAGCTCGGGGTCTTCTTCGAAGACTGTTGGCTGACTCTCCACTGATATTGCGGTCTGATATTCGATATCTACTTCAATTTGTGGGATTCTTATGGTTTGATAACTTGAAGTCATATAAGGTACAGATGATTTTAGTTCTCCTTCCATAGCTAAGAGTGACCATTTTGGTGCAGAAGCAGAGATTAGATCAGAGGTACCTAGTGGGTTTACAAATGTAAAATGCCTATCTACGTTGTATTGGAATGCCTGATAAGCATGCTTGCTATCTAGGCTAGCAAAATTATGTTGTGACCTAAGTGTCGGGGTATCAAATCGAATTACTTTGTCTATTTCATTTTGATCGTAGAGTGTGTCGGCATATTTCGGATCATACAAAACATTATTATCAAAAAATGCATAGTAAGTAGGCTTAAACTTCCCTCTCGATAACAGGTGTTTTCCATATTGGGTAAGTTCTATGTCTAGGACTTCTTCTTTTTTATCGAAAAATCTCATTAATACTCAGCCTCCTTATTTCTTATACTTGTTTGACATTCTTGTGGATGAAACTGTCTTTGTTGCAGGCCTAGTTCCTTTTCTAGTAGCTACTGACTTTGCCGGCGCCGCTGTGCTAGCTAAACCTAAAGTGCTAGGAAGTGTAGAAGGCGATAGACCGGTGGATGTACCGGCGTTCGTGGCTAAAGCTTGATCACCTTGTGGTGCAGTGGATTGCTGGTCTATGGAATTAGTCTCTGCTCTTTTTATTTTATTATCGTGGGCCCTCTTCAATTTAGTTTCTGGACGTTGTTGTTGCTCTTCGGGAGACCAATCGTCACTAAACTTAATTTCAGATTCAAGTTTAATAAACTCAACTAACGAGAAGTTGTCATAAGGCCAATTGTAATTGTAATCTGCTATCTCAGAAATTTTTGTGGCGCTTAGGTTTGAGCGGCCTAATTTAAGGTCATTAATATAGCGACCGTCGGAAAACTTCTTCTCCTCTACAACTTTTTCATAATAATCCCACGAGCCCTTCTGTTTAACTTTAAATACCATCCAGCGTAAGCGATCCTGTATTGGTTTTTTGGTTTTTTCGGCTACAGAGCCCATTAATTCATTAGTAAGTAAGCGGTGACCCACAGTTGCAGTAGCTTTCTTGATTGATTTTGCTGAGAGTGGTCTCACATTCTGCCACATATAAGAAAGGTCATCTTGACTAAAGGTGTGCTCAAATTCAAAAATGTACATTGCTATCGGACTGACTTCTTTCGGATATTTTATAAAATCCATTTTTGGCGGAAATACATAATCTTGCATTTTTGAAGCCATCTCTAAGATTGAAGACCCAACAGATACTGTAGTGTCCTGACCATTCAGGATTCTAAGTGCTCCATTAATTTGTTTCTTGGGAATATTAAAGAATTTTCTTCTATTTCCTACTTGAATATAGGGTACGGCAACGACGGCTTCCTTGACAGTTTTTTCATTAGCTAGTTCCCCTAATCTGGCCGATGTTTTATTAAATTTGACTAGATCTAGGAGAGATTCCACGTCTCCATTATTATAAACAGTTTTATAATGTGTATAATCTCTGACTGGTGCGAGGCGGCCGATCTCGGGGCCTCCGCGGTAATCCGAACTTACTCCGGGCGAGGCGCTATAAGAACCGGAGGAGAACAAGGGTACACGTCGGCGAAGCCATCCACGATCAATATCATTAACCTCTAAGAATATTCCATCCTTTGCATCTTTAGGCATTTTTCCAAACTGATGCCACATACCTCTAGCTTGTGAACCGGTTGCGGCGTTCGAGGCGCCGGTGGTGTCGCGTAACGTATATTGTGTGTCACCGAAATCTAGCATGGGAGTTTCCATCTTTGGCTGGATAGTCCACACATTGGAGCGCTCGGTGACATCATCGTAAACTTTTGAAGGAGTGCCGTCAGCAGTGTATTCAATCACTTTGTTTTTGGAAACCCCAAATAAGTTAATAGAGGAGGTCAATTGCATTGAATAAAGATTGATATTGTCTGCTCCGTATGGCTTGGCGTTATCGGTTAGCCCTAGGTGCATTGGATCCCAGCGCCAACAAACAAGCTGTGAGCCTGTTATGATGTCGGCTATCGTAGGCTGGAATTCTGATTCATGCTTATAAACAATATCCGCCCAAGATTCTCCATCATAGTAAGGAGGAGTAAAGGATGGGTTAATCCCAGACATGCTATCGGGCTCCCTGATCGCGTCGTAGCTAGTAGCAGAAGCCGAAGTCGGAGATAGATTATTCCGGCCGGCGACAGCGGGGCCGAAAGCAGAAGGTCGGCTATACATCGTAAAAGTCTCTTTTACACCGGCGGCAATATAATCAGTTAGGGAGTCATGTGGGGTTAGGTATCCTCTTGTAAAGCGATTACCGACCTGACGTGGTAAATTGTAACTTTTTCTAAGTTTTACTCTCATCCCGTATGTTGTACCGAACTTAAATCTTCCGAATTCTTTTTCTGGACGTGATGTAAGTGTAGTTAATTCGCCGCGGTTGTCTTGGCCGGGCAAGTAAAAATCAATCATTGATGCTAGCGCGTTGTGGGCTTTCATTTTATACAGCGGATCGCCCTCACCACCCCAAGATGAAGTTAAATCAAGTGAACAACTTGGATGTTGGTACATATCGTAGAGGGCCCAATTCGCTAGATACCTTTCTGGATCGATGGCGGCTTCGAAGGGTACTCTGTAATCCCAGCCTAACAGGTGGCCGCCGTCTTCTCCTTGGGTTCTTCTCGGGATACTTGAAGTGGACAACATATGAAACTCAGAAGATCCCGAGGAGTCTGAGACTAGAGGGTTGTGCATGACAAAAGAGCCAGTAAACACAGGAAAGTCAACTGCTAGTCCTGATTTTATCATATTAAACCATATGCCCGGGGCAAACATTGGAGTAATAAAAGGCCTTGGTCCCATATTTGGGAAATTGCTCAAAGTAATATTATTTGAATTAGTCTTTACATATTTGAAATAAGAACCACTAAACTGTTCGTATAGGTCACCTAACATCTCAGAAGGATAAAAGCCGTCATGAGGATTAAATTTAATAATAGCTTTACAGGTCAGAGTTATTTCGGAGGGATCAATCAATTCATTGTGTTCCTTTTGAAGAGGCTCAAAATGTTTCATAAAATCACTGTTGGAAAAAGTTTTATAGAATTCAGAATTTTCACTATTTTGAGGATAAGATCCGGTCGTGGTGGCGCCGGGAATTTGGAATGTCCCGGAGGCCTCCGCCAAAAAGTTACCATTTTTCTTTTTCATGTAATACTCTATATGATCGCTAATCCTGAATTCAGGAACAATGGAGTAATCTTTATTTAATGTGCGCATTTCTTGGACATAATCATCGTACCCATCATCGTATGGCTCTGAAGATGCGGAGACCCACAGGGGTTCATCCAGATTGGGATTTGATTTTTGATAATATCCAGCGAGGGCGCCGGCTTCCCATATTGTTATTCCACCGCCCGGGGGAGTGTAACCAAAAGCGCCGCTATACTCAGGGTTAAGATCATCATCAATAAAGTTGCCGTCGATACCTTGGGGACCGGTCGGACATCTTAAGGATCCAGTGTTTGGCAGCATATGCTTTGCTGCATACAGCATTGAACTAGTTACCATGTTATAGTTATAACCTTCTGGATTCATCTGTGTTGCACAGTTTTGTAAAATCCCCTCTGTGCGAGTGGAGGCGCTTGCGTTGAAGGCTGGGCTGCGGCCGGTTAGTGGCACGCCATGGTTGGCATCTAAGTTCCACCTACTATATGTGGTCAATCCGTCTGTTTCCGACTGGGCCGCCAATAGAGGTAACCATTTTGTTGATGTGGCTCGGGCCGGTCGATTGTCGCGCCAGAAATTATTTTCATATCCGGAGCGTCTGCGTGATCGATCTAAGTATGCATTCTCAGCCTTTGGAAATATAACTTGCTTAAGTTTTAATGAGTCCAAGGATGGTCGATTAGCATTATATCTATTTATGGTTGATGATGCATCTCCCCAAGCAGACGCCCATGCCGTAGCGTCAATCTCGGGTATGGGAGGGGCCCCCGGAGTGAAAGAGGTACCACCCTTTGGATTCTCTTGGTTATATATATCTTTTATTTTTATATGAGTAGGCGGACATGGATCAGAATCAACATCACACGTTCTCACCTGACTCTCAAGATCCGGGTTAGCAAAAAAGTCTATCAAGTTTCCGTAGCTGCCTAAGATATCTGTAGAAGTTACAGTACCCATTACACCGACTAGTCCATATTCAACCGGATAATGAACTGATACCACTGGTGGTTCTTGAAAGGATACTAGGCTACCGTCTGTTTTCCTATATGTGCGGTAATATGAGTCATCGTGTACGGCTATAGAAATGCTTTGAGTGTTTAATACATAAAGATTATTCTTTTTCCATTCTCGAACTACTGGATTTTCTCCTACTCTGATCTGGCGCCACGAGGGATATCCGCGATTTCCACGATGGTGCATTAAAGCATTGAAATAGGATGCTGTGGGGAGTTCCACAAACCCATCGGCGTTCAACGG
>TARA_R110002072_G_scaffold3910_4_pt1 | contig 16442 bp, 19 predicted proteins | sample TARA_R110002072 | Tara Oceans TARA_R110002072 (sample SAMEA4397118) | marine metagenome | biome: Polar Biome; feature: [SRF] surface water layer (ENVO:00010504); material: water (ENVO:00002006), including particulate matter (ENVO:01000060) such as... | depth 5 m | reverse complement strand
TAATCATAATGTTATTGTTTTACCCACCCCTTAATCCCCTCCAAGTAGGGGAAATGTTTGCGAATATGTATGAATAATTTAATCATTTCAATTGTCTATAATGAATTACATTTTAAGTTTAGTTCTTTAGCAATAATTTTGCACATATCTCTAGCTAAACTATATAGTTCTTTTCGATAAGACTGAAATACTAATTGATTTCTAAATGACTGTAATAGCCTATTATTAAAATCTTTATTCTGTTGTAATTCACTAAAGTCAAAGTTAGGCTCTGATTTATCTTCATCTTTAGGGTTATATGTAAATTGTAAATTACCATTTGACCAATCTTCTTTTAAAGCATATGTGTCTCTCCAATAGGGAAGCTGTCCATTAACAAATTCTAATTTAGAATAATATTGGCTTATAGCTCTTTTTATTTTATCAGATTTCAGGTTTTGCAATTTACCAGAACTATTTAATTCCTTATATATAGTATTAGGAAGCTCGAAAGTAGCATAAAAACCTGTTGCCGTAATACCAGTAGATGCTTCTCTGTTATCCATTTGTAATATTCTATTTTCTGAGAAAGCCGCTACAGTTTTTTCTGAAATAATTAATAGTGTATCTATCTTTAAAATGTGATCTTCTAGTTTAATTACAATGTCTTCAGCTTCAATATGTAAATTTCTAAGCGATTTTTTTTCTTCAATCAATAGCTTATTTTCTTCATTCCAATTATTAATCTGTAGCGCAATTAAAATCCCAATTACAACAAGGATAATTTCGCCAATAGCGTATTTAAAGTATTTGGATGTTTTTCCAGTTTCCATGAGGAGTGATTTGCGAATATGTCTAAAAAATTTAATCATTGTTTTAAAAGTTTTAATGTTTCATCTAAAACTTTTGCCATGTCTTGTCTTCTACGCAATAGAGATTGTTGATAACCATTCATTAAACTTAGGGATGACAAAAATGAATTAGTTATTTCAAAATCAACTTTTCTATTTTTGAATAAGCCATCACTTGTCATATAAATTCCTAGACCTAATTCATTCATTAATTGTGCTATTTGATTGTTCCAATATTCATCTACATAAAATTCAGTTTTTAAACTTCTGTTATAATTTCGCTTTAAGACTCTGAGTTGCTCGATAAACGTTTCATTTGAAATTAATGCTCTTGAATTTGTACCAAGTATTTCATTTAAAATAGAACTTTCTATTTTATTAGAGGAATAAGCAAAAAGACTTGGGATATTTGACACTTTGTAATCGAAATCCTGATTTGAAGCTGCATTTTTTAAGAATGTACTAGACATTTTAACTATGGTTTGGTTGTTGTTTATTGAAATTTTAAGTTTATCGACATTACTTTCTATTTCTTTAATTAATGAACTAATGAGCTTTTGTTCTTCAATTTTAAGTTTCGTTCTTTCATTCCAGTTGTTAATTGATAAAGCAATGAGAATCCCAATTACAACAAGGATAATTTCTCCAATGGCGTATTTGAAATATTTAGCTGTTTTTCCAGTTTCCATGAGGTTTAGTCTTATATGTCTAAAGAATTTAATCATTGGTTTCAAGATTTTTTTCTAACAAGATTACAGTTTCTTCTGCTGATGTTGCTAAAGTTTTCATATGTGAGATATGTAATCCTGCTATTATTCCTTCTCGTAAAAATACCGCTTGATACTCTTTTTTGTTTAACCTGATTTTTTCATACCATAGTTTAGGAGGAATTCTATTCCTCTTATTATAAGGTGTGAGCATATAATCGCTATCTGCAAGTGAGTTAGCAACCACTTTTCTAGCATCGTTTGTTGTTTGTGTTGGATATTCATTAAAGTTGTCAGCTACACTTTTTACTTCAGCATAATGTTTAAAAAGGGACTCAATCAAAAATTGATTTTTTAATAGTTTTAGTTCGCCAGATTGCACCAACTGTGTCCAGATTACAGGCTGTTTATACCAAGGACCAGAACCACTCGCAGTTCTAAAATCATCCCAAAATTTTAAAGAATCTTCAATAATCAAATTATCATTTAGCCAAAATTGCTGGACATTAAAAATGGCATTGCTAATTTCAGCAAACTGATTAGACTTTTTGTTGTAATATATAGCATCTTCTTTAAGTTCAGTTATCAATCTATTGATATATTGTTGTTCAAGTTTGGCTTCTTGTTTGTTGTTGTTCCATGTGTTAATTTGTAATGCTAATAAAATACCAATCATAACAAGTATGATTTCTCCAATGGCGTATTTGAAATATTTAGCTGTTTTTCCAGTTTCCATGAGGTTGTATCGTATTTTTCTGAAAAATTTAATCATCGTTTTATTTTAGCTTATTTAGGTTCAATAATCAAAAACACAGCTGTTGTATCGCCAATATTTAAAACCTCATGTGTGGTAATGGCTTCTTTTGAAAAATCACTTCCCGTTGGTACATCAACTTCTTTTGTGCCATCTGTAGTTGTAATTCTAAATTTACTTCCAGTAACAGTATATCCAAAATGCGGTTTATGATAATGTTTCTCGTGTCCAACTCCCGGAGGAAACGTACATTTTAACACTCTTAATTTAGCGTTGTCTTGCAGTACTTCACATACTTTTTTGCCTTTCCAACCAGATTCATAAGGATCTGGAAGTGTTATTTCTTGCTTAAAAGAAATAAAAAACATGAATAAAAAAACAATGACAATATTATTTTTACTGCTGCTACTTAAAAATTGTATCATACTAGTTTGGTTGTTGTTATTTATAGGTTGATAAATTTACTATTTTTTATTGAATTAAAAATCAGTAGATTAGTGCAAATAAATTTCTAGATGAATTATACAAACATCATTTTAATAATTCTTGCAGTAATTGCGATTGTAAGTATTGTCTTGTATTTTTTTCAAGAGCGGTTTTTATTTCACCCAGAAAAACTACCAGAAGATTTTATTTTTCAGTACAAAAATCAGAAAGTAAAAGAGTACAGTTTAGAAATTAAAAAAGGAGTTATCATAAACGGATTACATTTTCAGGCAGAAAACTCAAAAGGCGTTGTGTATTACTTAAAAGGCAATTCTAAAAGCATCAAAGGTTGGGGAAAATTTGCGGTAGATTTTACAATACATGGCTACGATGTTATTATGATTGATTATCGTGGTTTCGGAAAAAGTACCGGAAAAATGAGTCAACAATCTATGAAAGATGATGCATTGTTGGTGTATGATAAATTAAAAGAAATTATTAACGAAGATAAAATTATTGTTTATGGACGCTCTTTAGGAACTGGTTTGGCAACCAAAGTTGCTTCTGTTAATAATCCTAAAATGCTCATTTTAGCTTGCCCGTATGTGAGTATGTCTAAAAACATAAAAAGGTATTTACCTTTTATTCCTTTAGGATTAATAATGCGGTATCAAATGCCCACCTACAAATGGATGAAATATGTAGAGTGTCCGATTAAAATTATTCATGGTACAAATGACAAAGTGATTCGATTTAAATCGAGTTTAAAACTCTCTAAAGTAAAACCAAACCGTACGCGTTTGTTTCCTATTATTGGTGGCGGACATAAAAATTTGCATAATTTTGAAAGTTATCACAGAGCCTTAGATGAGGTTTTAAATGAAGAAAGTATTTCTAAAGTTGATAGAAAAAATACAAGCATCGATTTTATACGATCTAAACGAACATCAAAAAAATGAAAAAAGGAAGAAAAGTAGTCGTATTTTTACTTGCTTTATTGCTATTAATTATGGGTTTATTACATGTTTTTCAAGAAAAAATTATTTTTTTACCAGAACCAATCAACAAAGAATATGTGTATCAATTTCCTTTTGATTTTGAAGAAGTAAACTTAAAAACAAAAGACAACCAAACCATAAATGCATTGCATATTAAGGCAGAAAATCCGAAAGGAATTATCTTGTATTTTCATGGAAATCAAGGAAATTTAATTCGTTGGGGAGAAATTACTTCGTATTTCACACAATTTAAGTATGATGTTTTTGTGATCGATTATCGAGGTTACGGAAAAAGTACAGGAGTTTTTAATGAAACCCAAATGTATAACGATGCTTTACTAAGTTATAATTATGTGAAAAAACAATTCCCTGAAGATAAAATTATTGTGTATGGACGTTCTTTAGGAACTACATTTGCCACAAAAGTTGCATCAGAAAACAAACCGAAACATGTAATTTTAGAAGCCCCTTTTTATAATTTACATCACGCGGCTAACTTTAAATACAAAGTAATTCCGAAGTTTTTATTGAACTTTAAATTTACATCTAACGAATACATTTCAAAAATTAAAAGCCCGATTACCATTTTTCATGGCACAGAAGATAAAACTACACCGATGGAAGGAAGTAAACAATTATTTAAGCTCATTTCTACATCTAAGAAAGAGTTTATTCCGCTTAAAAATGGAACGCATCACAACGTAAGAAGTTTTGAAAAATATACAACTACTTTAAAAAAAATTTTAGAGAATTAACATATTTAGAAATGGTATCTTTGCGGCATAATTTTTTTGTATGCAAACTACTTTTCAAGATTTAAATTTATCTACACAACTTTTAAACGCTGTTGAAGACTTAGGATTTACACATCCAACTCCAGTTCAAGAACAAGCATTTTCTGTAGTAAGATCTGGTAAAGATGTTGTTGGTATTGCGCAAACAGGTACCGGAAAAACCTTTGCATATATGATGCCTATTTTAAGAGATTTAAAATATACAGAGCAAAAGCATCCAAGAATTTTAGTGTTGGTGCCAACAAGAGAATTGGTGTTGCAAGTTGTAGAAGAAATAGAAAAACTATCAAAATATATTACGTTACGTGTTTTAGGAGTTTATGGTGGAGCAAATATCAACGTGCAAAAAAGAGCAATTTTGCAAGGTCAAGATATTATTGTTGCAACTCCAGGAAGATTGTACGATTTAGCCTTAAGCAAAACATTAAACATGAAATCTATCCAGAAATTAGTGATTGATGAGGTGGATGTAATGTTAGATTTAGGGTTTCGATTTCAATTGTTAAACATTTTTGATATTTTACCAGAACGCAGACAAAACATTATGTTTTCTGCAACGATGACAGAAGATGTTGACGGATTAATTACAGACTTTTTTAAATCGCCAGAAAAAATTTCTATTGCTGTAAGTGGAACTCCTTTAGATAATATTGCACAAGAATGTTATGATGTCTCTAACTTTTACACCAAAGTAAATTTATTAAATCACTTACTAAAAGACACAAAAACCTTTACCAAAGTATTGGTTTTTGTTGCTAATAAAAGAGGTGCAGACAGGTTGTTTGAATCTTTAGATGAATCTTTTGCAGACGAAATTTGTGTCATCCATTCTAACAAAACACAGAATTACAGAATTCGTTCTATCCGTCAGTTTGATGACGGAATGAATAGAATTATGGTTGCCACAGATGTAATGGCTCGTGGATTAGATTTAGATGAAATTAGCCATGTTATCAATTTTGATACGCCTAATTTTCCTGAAAATTATATGCATAGAATTGGTAGAACTGGTAGAGCAGAAAAAGAAGGAAAAACGATTTTATTTTCTACAGAAAAAGAACAAAAAGACAAAACTGCCATTGAGGAATTAATGAATTATGAAATTCCGAAAACGACATTTCCTGCAGAAGTAGAAATCTCTGAGCTGTTAACAGAAGATGAGCGCCCAAGAGAAGACATAGAACGTTCTAAAAATAGAACAAAGAAAGAATATGTTCCAGGTGAAGCATTTCATGAAAAAAGCGAAAAGAACAGTAAAACCAATCAAGGTGGTTCTTACCGAAGAGAAATTGCAAAGAAATACAAGAAGCCAAAAACGCGTGGCGACAAAAACTACAATAAGCACAATAAAAAGAAATAATAATAATGCACGTTTTAACAGCGCAAGAATTGCATAATTTAGGAATGAACATCATTGGAAAAAAACTCCAAAAAAAAGGTTATGAGTTTGTTGCAGTAAATAGCGAATTAAAAAAACATCCGCAATTTGTATTGTTTAAAAAAGGAGAACCAACCATTTTTGTATTGGTAAAAACCACCAATAATATTCAAACTCCAGAAGACTACGATGTCTTATGGATGGAAACCTTTAAAGCGCACGCTAAAAAACAAAATGCCAAAGTTTGGTTTGCTGGTGTTGGTATTGCCAATGCAGAAAGCACCGAAAATCCGATTTTTAAAGATCAACCATATTATGTAGCTTTTGAAGATTTTATTAAGATTGTAGAGTAAAAACTTGTTGTCGAACTCGTTTTTAAAGTACATATTTTTCTCCTTTGCTAATAGAAAATTTCCAAGCACGAAAAGTTAGTAAATCATTCATGAAAAGTAGATTTGTTTCTCTGTAATTAACACCTACTTATCCAATATTCACATTAAATAAATGACCAACAAGAGCTGTTAGTCCCATGGCTATAGTTCCCCAAAATGTAATTCTAATAATCGCTTTAATAATGCTAGAACCGCCAGCTCTTGCAGCCATTGCGCCTAAAAGAATAAGAAAAAAAAGTGCAGAGCCATATAGAGAATATTCCATGTTTTTTAAAGGCAAAAAAAGTGTCACTAAAAAAGGAAGCAACCCACCCGCAGTAAAAGCTGCACCAGAAGCTAAAGCAGCTTGAATTGGATTAGCTTGACTTATTTCATTAATACCTAATTCGTCTCTTACATGAGCAGCCAAATCATCATGCTCTGTTAATTCTTTAGCAACTGTAAGTGCTGTTTCTTTTTTTAACCCTCGTTTCTCATAAATCTCAGCTAACAACTGTAATTCAATTTCAGGAAATTCTTCTAATTCTTCTTTTTCACGCTCAATATCTGCTTTTTCTATGTCAGTTTGAGAACTTACAGAAACATATTCTCCAGCTGCCATTGATAAAGCTCCTGCTACTAAACCTGCTAAAGTTGCCAGTATAATTGGTTCTCTAAAATCACTTGCTGCAGCAACGCCAATAGCAATACTTGCCGTTGATAAAATACCATCATTTGCGCCAAGAACAGCAGCTCTTAACCAATTACTTCTATGTATGTAGTGATTATCTAAATAAGTATCAATGGTCATTGTTTTTTCTCCCATTCTAATTTATCGCTTTTAGTATTAACAAATAACGAATTTAGCTTTTTAAATGATAAGAATCAATATATATAATTTGGCAACAAAAAAGCCCGTTTCATAGAAACGGGCTTTTGAAATATTGTGGTAAAAAATTATTCTGCTTTTTCTTCTAGTAAATCAAAGAATTGATCTAATCTTGGCATGATAATAATTTTTGTTCTTCTGTTTTTAGCCATATTAGCTTCTGTATCGTTTGGTACTAAAGGCACATAACTAGATCTACCAGCAGCAATTAATCTACCAGGAGTAACTTTAAATCTATTTTGTAAAATTCTAGCAATAGAAGTTGCTCTTTTTGCAGATAAATCCCAGTTGTCTTCTAAGAATTCTGTTTTAATAGATTTAGAATCTGTATGACCCTCAATCATAACATCCATATTAGGTTGTCCGTTTACAACAGTTGCAACTTTTTCTAATACTTTATACGCTTTTTCAGTTACATTATAGCTTCCGCTTTTAAATAATAATTTATCAGAAATAGAAATAAAAACAACTGTTTTTTCAACATTAATTTCAATATCTTCATCATCTAAACCTTCTTTTAATTCTTTTTTCAAGTGAAACGCAACAGCTAAATTCAATGAATCTTTCTTAGTCATTGCTTTTCTAATATACTTAATGTATTGATCTTTTTTGCTTAACTGAATTAAGGTTTCTTTAATATTGTCATTTGCTCCTTTAGTAAGTACAGTAAGGTTGTCAACAAATTCTAATGTTTTTCTTTTGTCTTTTTGCAAGTCTTTAACAGTAGTTTCTAAATCTGTAATTTTAGATTTATATGAAGAAGCTGTCGCTTGATTTTTCTCAGCTTCAATTAAACATTTTGTTAAATTAGTTTTTACAGCAAGTAATTCGTCTTTTGTTTTTTGATGATTTGCTTCTAATGATGCATACTCTTTTTTAGAGACACAAGAACCAAGTAGAAAAACAACGGCTAAGGAAAGTAGTATTTTTTTCATTTTTTATTAAAAATTATTTGTTGAGCAAATTTATAAAATTGATTCTAATAAAAGGACGATTAACAACATTTTATGATGACTTTATGAGTATTTTATAATGTATCTTTGTTTTTATTTAATTTTCAGAAATGAAAAAGTCTTTTTTACTGTTTTTTGTAGTTGTTTTATTTTCTTGTAATTCGAAAAAAGAAATACAAATAATTAATTTTGAGGGATTTGTTTTTGGCACAACGTATCATATTACTATTTTACACGAACAAAAAATAAATTTCCAAAAATCGATTGATAGTTTGTTCTTTTTAGTGAATAAATCTCTTTCAAATTACATTCCAACTTCTGACATTTCAAAAATTAATTTAGGAGATTCTACCATAATTGTAGATGCTTTCTTTACAGAAGTTTTTCAAAAATCTAAACGTATTTTTAAAGAAACTGATGGTTATTTTGATCCAACAGTTGGCAGTTTAGTGAATGCTTGGGGTTTTGGCGCAAACAAATCTAAAAAAGAAATAGATAGTTTAGAGGTTCAAAAAATGATGCAATTTGTTGGGTTAGATAAAGTGCAATTAAAAGAGGGCAGAATAAAAAAACAATTTAAAGAAACCTATTTAGATTTTAATTCTATTGCTAAAGGATTTGGAGTAGATGTAGTTGGGCGATTTTTAGAAACAAAGAATGTGCAAAATTATTTGGTAGAAATTGGAGGAGAAATTAGAGCCAAAGGAAAAAATAAAAAAGGTAATTTTTGGAAAGTAGCAATTGAAAAACCAAATACAGACGGAACACAATCATTCCAATCAACTATTCAATTAGAAAATGCTTCAATGGCAACATCTGGAAATTACAGAAAATTTAGAATCAATAAAAAGAACAAAAAATATGTGCATACAGTAAACCCAAAAACTGGTTTTGCTAAAGAAAGTGATTTACTTAGTGCTTCGGTAATTGCAAATTTAGATTGCGCAGATGTAGATGCGTATGCAACCGCTTTTATGGCAATGGGTTTTAAAAAAACGAAAGAGTTTCTAAAAAAGCACAACAACTTAAAAGTTGTTTTGATTTATTTAAATACGGAAAATTCTATACAAGAATTTAGAAATTTTTAGTTTAGTTTTTTTTTTAAATTTTCACTATATTGCAAATCAAACTAATTAAAAGGTCATCAACTAAACTACTATGAATAAATTATTTTACACTCTAATAATAGTATTTTTAAGCTTTTCTACTTTTGCACAAACAAATAAAGAAATTGCTGGAGTTTATATTGGGAAAGCACAAAAAAATTACTCAAAATTAGAAATTGATGAAGCTGCTAAAAATTTTGAAAAAGCCATTAAACTTTTAGACACAATAACCAAAGCAGATATAGCTAAATTAGGCGCTTTAATTAAGTTTGAAATTAATGATTTTGATGAAGCTAAAAAATATGTAAAACAATATTTTGTGCTTGTTAAAAATAAAAAGACAGAAACATATAACCAAATACTTAATCTTTATGTTACTATTGAAGAAGAACTTGAAAAAATTCAACTAGAAAAACAAAAACTAGAACAAGAAAGGTTGGTTAGAGAAAAAGAATTAAGAAGAATAGATTCTTTAAAAACAGTTTGGCAAAATAAAGCAGATGCATTAACACTACAATTCAAATCTATTCAAGCTTTTAATAAGCATGGCATTTCTGTTTTTCAGAAAGATGATTTTTTGGGTGTTATGAATGATGTTGGTAACATTTTAGTTCAGCCAAACACCTATAAAGATGTAAAGAGTTTTGATGGGTTTATCCTATTATTAAATCAAAAAGAAAACCCAACAAAAATTTATTGTTTTAATAGTAAAACAAAAAAAGGGTTTTTATTACCAAATATAGCAGATTTTAATACACTTTCTACAAATTATGGCAACGTAATGTTACCAAGAGGAAACGGAAGAATTATTACCTATCCAAACAATTCTTTAAAAACGTTGGTATTTGATATTGCTACTAAGAAATTTGTACGTGTTTCTAATCAAAAAGACTTATTTAAAGATTTAAAGAAAGCAGATAATATTGAAAAATACAATAGTAACGGACAAGTAAGAGTTAATAGAGTATGGTATGATTTTGGCGGACATATTGGTGGTGGAATTTATCCTTTATATTTACCTGATTATACGTTGTTTGGTTTTTTATGTGGAATTAATGGAAAAGTTTTGAAAGTAAACGAGTTTAATAATTTAGGAGCGTTTTATAACGGTAAAGCGCATGTAATAAATGGTAAAGAATCTTTTTGGGTAAATCAAAACGGAACCAAAGTATCTGCTGCTGCTAGTGAAGCTGGTAATTATTCTGGAAAATCTGAATTGGTAAGATTAGAAAATGGTGGTTTTCAAATTCAGCAAGAAATAGATGGCGTAAAATATATTATGTTAGGAGATGAAAAACTAGAACCTTTAGAAGATTACTTAAGAAAACATCCTTAATTTATTTAAAACATACAGGTAAAATTTCGCCTTTAGATAAACAAAATCGCTCTACCATTTCTGGAGCGATTTTTTTTGTGTAATCTACCTCATCAACTTTAAAACCGATTGAGCGTAATTTATCAAAATAGTCTCTTCCATAAACTCGAACATGATCATATTGCCCGAAAATTTTTGCACGTTCTTTTTTATCAGTTATAGAGTCGTCTTCAAAAGTTGTTGCTCTAGATAAGTCTTGCGGAATTTGAAAAATTCCCATTCCATTTGGTTTTAACACACGATATAATTCTTGCATTGCTTTTGTATCATCAGTAATATGTTCTAATACATGATTGCAAAAAACAACATCAAATGAATTGTCATCAAAAGGTAAATTAAGAATATCTGCTTTTACATCTGCAATAGGTGAAAATAAATCTGCTGTAATATAATCTAGGTTTTTTTGTTTTTTAAAAACTGATAAAAAACATTGTTCTGGCGCCATGTGTAAAACTTTTTTTTGTGTAGTAAAAAAATCTGTTTCTTCTTTTAAATATAACCATAATAATCGATGTCGTTCTAAAGAAAGTGTACTTGGCGATAAGGCATTTTCTCGTTGATTTTCATATCCGTATGGTAAAAATTTTCGAAAACTTTTTCCATCTATTGGATCTATAAAATTTTCTCCTTTAAGCCAAAAAGAAATAAAAGGTTTTGCTAAATAACTTAGTTTTATAAGAATTGGTCTTGGAATGGTGTTTAATATGATTTTAAAGGTTTTCAATTACTGATTTAAAATGTTTTTAATTTTTTTATTAGTAAACAATTTTATAATAAATAAAAGGAAAGCAATTATTTGTAGAGCTGTCCCGAGTATAAGTAATTCTGGACCTAACATCCAATGAAGTATTTTAAATAAAGCTCCAACAAATATTAAAACAATACCAATGATAAAAATAAAGATTATGTATTTTAATTTCATGCAATAAAATTAGTTTCTAAACTCATCTTCTTCATTAGAAACGATTCCTAATGCATCATAAATATATTGGAAGGTAGAAAGTAATTCTGGTTTTCCATCAACAATAGCAACATCGTGCTCAAAATGAGCCGATGGTTTTCCGTCTCTAGTTAAAATGGTCCAGCCATCTTTTAATTGATTTATTTTATGTGTTCCCATGTTTATCATCGGTTCAATAGCGACAACCATTCCGTTTACAAACTTTTTTCCTCTTCCGCGTTTTCCGTAGTTTGGCATTTCTGGATCTTCGTGCATTTTTCTTCCTAAACCATGTCCAACCAATTCTCTTACAACTCCATAACCATGTTTTTCTGCATAATGCTGAATTGCAAAACCAACATCGCCAACTCTATTACCAGCTTTTAATTCTCTAATTCCTTCGTACAAACTTTGTTTGGTTACGTCTAGTAATTTTTTGGTTTCTGGAGCAACTTCTCCAACTTCAAATGTATAGGCATGATCGCCATAAAATCCATTTTTTAGAGCTCCACAATCAATAGAAATAATATCTCCATCAACTAATGGCTCATTTGTTGGAAATCCGTGTACAACTTGAGCATTTGGACTCATACATAATGTGTTCGGAAAATCATACAACCCTAAAAAACCAGGAATTGCTCCTTCAGAACGGATAAACTCTTCTGCTAATTTATCTAATTGAAGTGTGGTAACTCCAGGTTTTACTTCTTTTGCAAGAATTCCTAAAGTCTTAGAAACAATCAATGCACTCTCACGCATTATTTCTATTTCTTCTAACGTTTTTATCTGAATCATTACTATAAATTAAGGGGCAAAGATACTTTAAAAAAGAACTAATAAAAAATACAAATTCTTTTAAAAAATGACTTTTGATAGCTTTTGTAAACAATATTGTTAATAGTTTTGTAGCTTAAAACAGAAAATAGCTTAAAATGTATAAATCAGTATCAGCAGAAGAAGCAGTAAAGGTTATAAAATCAAATGATAGAGTTTATATTCAAGCAGCGGCTGCTGCGCCACAAGAATTAATTAATGCAATGTCTGCAAGACATGAAGAGTTGAGAAATGTAGAAGTTTGTCATTTGCACACAGAAGGAAAAGCATTGTATGCCAATCCAGAATATAAAGCTAGTTTTCATGTAAATTCTTTCTTTATTGGAAAAAATGTTCGTCACACTTTAAAAGCAGGAAATGGTTCTTATACACCTGTTTTTTTAAGTGAACTACCCTTGTTGTTTAAACGCAACATTGTAGATCTTGATGTAGCTTTAATTCATGTTTCTGTTCCTGATAAACATGGTTATTGTTCTTTAGGTGTTTCTGTTGAAGCAACATTGGCGGCAATTGAAAATGCTACATACGTAATTGCACAGGTAAATAAACAAATGCCTAGAACTTTTGGAGCAGGTATTATTCATCTTTCAGAAATAAATGCTTTTGTTAATTGCGACGAGCCTTTGCCAAGTCACGAAACTACGGTTCCAACAGAAATAGAAAATAAGATTGGAGATTATGTTGCTGGTTTAATTGAAGATAGAAGCACATTACAAATGGGAATAGGAAATATTCCAAATGCTGTTTTGTCTAGATTAGGAAATCATAAAGATTTAGGGTTACATACAGAGATGTTTTCTGACGGAGTTATTGATTTAATTTTAAAAGATGTGATTAACGGAAATTATAAAAAAGTAAATAGAGGAAGAGCTTTGGCAACTTTTTTAATTGGTTCTCAGCGATTGTATGATTATGTTGATGATAATCCGTTTATAGAAATGAGAGCCTCAAATTATACAAATGATGTTTCTATAATTAAGCAAAACCCTAAAATGGTAGCAATTAACTCTGCTATAGAAGTTGATCTTACTGGTCAAGTTTGCGCAGATTCTATTGGGAAAAATATGTATTCTGGAGTTGGTGGCCAAATGGATTTTATAAGAGGAGCATCATTAAGTAAAGGAGGGAAAGCTATTATTGCATTACCATCAATAACAAATAAAGGAATTAGTAGAATTGTTCCGTTTTTAAAACAAGGAGCAGGAGTTGTGACTACTAGAGCACATGTGCAATATATAGTTACAGAATATGGGGTTGCTAATTTATATGGAAAAACAATAAAACAACGGGTAAAAGAACTGGTAAATGTTGCACATCCAAATTTTAGAGAAAGTATAGAAAAAGCGTATTATGATTTTAAGTAATTAAAGAAAACTGTTATTTAGAAAATAGAGAAAAAGGCCAGCTTTTTTTATTAGGCGGTTGTTTAGGTTCTGTGTTAAAAATCGTTTTATAAATGGCTGTCCAGCCAACAAAACCACCAACATTTCTGTCGTCAATAAATAAATTTGCATGGATTTTTCTACTTATTTTTTCATCAAAAACTTCTTCAGGATAGCTTTTGTTTACAGCATAAAATTCAATACCATTCTCTTTACAAAATTCTACTGCTTCTTTTAATGGTTTACCATTTCTATAAGTCCATAAAATTAATCGATGTCCTTCAGACTGCAGTTTGTGTAATGTTTCAAAAGCAAAAATTAAAGGTTTACCAATCTTTGGATATGCATCTTCTACAATGGTTCCGTCAAAATCGATGGCTAAAATTAAATGATTTTTTGGCAGCATAAATTATTTCGTATAATCGTATGAGTGTTTATATTTTTTACCAGTTAAGATTTTTAAAATATCTTTATCTAAAGATACTCTAGCATATTCTACATAACGTCCAATCTCTTTGCCCTTTTTATAAAAAATAAATGTTGGAACTCTTATAATATTAAAACCTCTTTGTAAGTTTTCTGGAGTTCTTTTCCCTCTATTTACAGTAATCATTTCTAAATTTTTTAAATCAAATTTAACAAGTGAAAGTAATTTGTAAAACTGGGGGATTTCTCTTTTGCTATCTCTACACCAAGTTCCCATAAACGCTTTTATAGTAACATTTTTTAACCCTTTTTTTAATTTTTTTACGGTGGCTTTATTTAGTGAATACTTCTCGTAATTTTTTTGAAACCAGTTAATATATGGTTGTTTATAAAAATCTTCTTTATGAACAATGCCTACTAAATCTCCTGAAGCATTTCTGGTGGCTTTTTCTTGTGCATAACTAGTAACTACAAATGTTACTACAAATAAAAATATTATTTTTCTCATTTTAAAGACTAAACTAAAGGTTTTTGAGTCATTTCTTTTGGTTGATGTATTCCCATTAATTTTAAAATTGTGGGAGAAATATCACCCAAGATACCATTTTTTATTGATTTGATTTCTTTGTCTATTAATATGATTGGGACTGGATTTGTGGTGTGTGAAGTGTGCGGACTTCCGTCTGGATTCATCATTGTCTCACAATTTCCATGATCGGCAATTAAGATAGTAGTGTACTTATTTTCTAATGCAGCAGTTACTACATCTTTTGTGCAATTATCTACAGCTTCACATGCTTTAATAGCAGCTTGCATATTTCCTGTATGACCAACCATGTCTCCGTTTGCAAAATTTAAACACACAAAATCTACGTCTCCTTTTTCTAATTCAGGAACGATGGCATCTCTAATTTCGTATGCACTCATCTCTGGTTTTAAATCATACGTTGCAACTTTAGGTGATTGGCATAATAATCTTTCTTCACCAATAAATTTTTTTTCTCTTCCGCCAGAAAAGAAAAAAGTAACGTGAGGATATTTTTCGGTTTCTGCAATTCTAATTTGTTTTTTATGTACAGTTTCTAAAACTTCTCCTAAGGTGTTTTTAAGATTGCTATTATGATAAATGATGTGTACATTTTTAAAAGTATCATCATAACTTGTCATGGTAACATAATATAAAGGAAGTTTTTTCATCCCATATGCAACAAAATCTTTTTGTGTTAAAGCATTTGTTAATTGTCTTCCTCTATCGGTTCTAAAATTAAAGAAAATAACGACATCATCTTTTTGAATTGTAGCTTTCGCATCCTCATTTTTATCAACCATAATAATTGGTTTGATAAATTCATCTGTTACACCGTTATCGTAATTTTTTTGAATACTATCTGTTGCATTACTCGATTTTTCTCCAGTTCCATTTACCAAAGCATCATAAGCTAATTGAACTCTTTCCCAACGATTATCTCTATCCATAGCATAATATCTACCAATAATCGAAGCTAATGTTCCAGTAGTTTCTTGCATGGTTTTTTCAATATCATTGATAAAGAATTTTCCAGATTTTGGATCACAATCTCTTCCATCTGTAAAAGCATGTAAGAAAACATTTTTAACATTATTTTCTTTTGCAGCTTTAAGCAATCCTTTTAAATGATCTATGTGAGAATGGATTCCACCATTAGAAACCAACCCTAAAAAATGTACATTTTTATTGTTTTTTTTTGCATAATTAAATGCATTTACTAATGTTTTTTCTTGTGATAATGTGTTTTCTTTTACCGCTTTGTTAATTCTAGCTAAGTTTTGATACACAATTCTTCCTGCACCTAAATTCATATGACCTACTTCAGAGTTGCCCATTTGCCCTTTTGGCAAACCAACAAATTCACCATCAGTACGTAAACTTGCATGTGGAAATTTATCATATAGCGAATTAATAAAAGGTGTTTTTGCATTGTAAATTGCAGAAACCTTTGGATCTTGTGTAATTCCCCAACCATCTAAAATAAGTAGGATTACTTTTTTATTCATAAAAAAATATTATCTTGTAAAAATAAGAAAGATTTTTAGCTTAGAAACATTATTTATTGTTGATTTTTTAGCTTTATAAATACAGCTTGTTGTTCTTTTGTTAAGCCATCAGCAGTGAAAATAGAAATACCTTTTGCGCCGTTTTCTTTTGCTATTTGTATTGCTTTTTCTAAATCTTTAGGGTCTCTTAAAGCGGGTGAATACAATCCTGAATAGATTGGGAAATTTACATCAGAAACTCCTTG
>TARA_R110002072_G_scaffold2252_6_pt1 | contig 16461 bp, 11 predicted proteins | sample TARA_R110002072 | Tara Oceans TARA_R110002072 (sample SAMEA4397118) | marine metagenome | biome: Polar Biome; feature: [SRF] surface water layer (ENVO:00010504); material: water (ENVO:00002006), including particulate matter (ENVO:01000060) such as... | depth 5 m | reverse complement strand
CCGGCAATGTCACGGACGGCAATGAGGATGGAATTGCGGTAGTGGGTCTTGCTGTCATCAACGCGGGGACTGGTAATATCAGCCTTGGTAACCCGAATAGCACAGCAGATAATGACTCTGTGGCAATCGGTTCAGTTCAGCTTACCGGTAATCAAGTTAGCCTGACCCAATCCAATAATATTGTAGTCGCCAGCTTAAATGTTGCCGACGACTTGAGCCTTGAATCCGAGAACGGAAATATCACGGCAGGAGACAGCGCCTCTGTACAACTTGTTGATGATGGTATCAATACGGTTTCATTAAAAGTCGGCCGCACTGACGGATTGATTGAGTTTGTTGCAGATACAGCAATGGGTGCGGTAACGGCTTCAGGGTTATCCGTGTCAGTCAGCGAGGCGGGTGATTTGAGCCTGGCTTCCCTGGATGCTGGCTCGGCGGATCTGACTGCAGCCGGTAGCGTTAGTGACCGCAATGGCGCATTGGTCAACGTTGTAGGTAATCTCAATTTGAATGCAGGTACATCAATAAATCTGGGTGCTGGAACTGCGAACTTTGGTTCTGTGGAAGTTGCCAAGGCTACAAATGTAAACATTGAAGAAGATAGCGCTACGGTTCTTTCTAACATAAATGTTACTGGTAATTTTACCTTGGATTCAGTGGGTTCGGTAACACAGAGTGCTGGGTCAAGCTTGTTTGTGGGGAATACCGCTGCAGTTGATGTTGCGGGTATCGGCAGTAGGATTGATTTGAACGGTCAGTTCGGTTCGCTCGATTTAAATGCTTCCGATATTATACTGACCCTAACTTCAGATTCAGTTGTGCTTGGCCTTACCGCTGATACGCTCGATGTAAATGCGCCGGGCAGTCAGTTTTCAATTGATGAGCTCGGCGGCATACAGGTGAGACAACAAGCTGACATTATTGCTGAACAGGTGACCTTTGGTCAGGATGCTATTAATGTGTTTGGCGGTCTGAATGTCTCGACCTCCGAAACAGGCAGCATCAATATTTTCTCCGATGTGAAGTCTCTTCTTCAACAAGGTTCTCCCGTTAACGCTGAAGGCAACTTCATATTTTCATCTAACAATATTACCGCTGGCGTTGATGGTCGTAACGTTACAGTTGCAACCAGCGGGTCAGTTGCAGGCGGCGCGATAGTCTTTACTGGTATTGATGATGCCAGTACCGGCGTCCTGTCATTGGCCGGTACCGTTACGGTTGATACGACCCTGAATTCACTAGTTGGGGCTAACATCAATCTGGTGGCAAATGAGACCGGAGTCGGCACTATCCGGTCGACAGGAATCGGAAACACAATCCTTACAGTTTCTGCAGACGGTGGCGACATTCAAGTCGGCAATCTGTCTGCTGACAATCAAATCAATACTTTTACTGTTTTAAGTGGTGACCTAATTACGTTGAATGATCTTTATGTGGCAGGCAATACGGTGGATGTGAAGGTTACCGGTAATATTGATGCGAATGGAGTTATCCAAGATTCGGTTGGTGATGTAGGGCTACTGACTACAACGGGCAATATAACTCTCGCTGAGAATCTTTCATCGAATGGTAAGCTTAAGCTTACTGCTGATGGAGGAATGCTAACGACAAAGGGTGTGACATCGAGTGGAGCAATTGAAGTTGCTATCGATGGTAATATTGAATTCGACGGAGATGTCTCGATATCCGGCGGTACTATTGTCAGTGCTGGTGAAGTAGAAACCAAAGGTAGCTTCACTTCGAATGGGGATGCAAGTGTATCCGTGAAAGCTAAAGGCACATTGATTCTAGGAAGTTCGGTGACATCGGGAGGTACACTGGCTTTAGAAAGTACAACTGGAGCGGTTACGGTTAACGGTGAAATCAATAGCGCTGGCGGATTAAATCTTACAGCAGGCACTGGTATCACCGTCAATAAGATCGATGTAGGCGGCTCCATGAACGCTATTTCCGGCAGTGGTGATTTGCTGTTTAACGATAACGTTAATGTATCTGAGAACTTTACTGCCTTTTCACTTGGCGGTGGATTTCAACAGGGTAAAAACACTTTGATTGAGTCTGGACAGGACATGGTGATCTCGACTCAAGGTGGGATGAAGATTGCATCGCTCAGCGGCGGAACGAACGTTACACTTTCAATACGTCAAACTAATGTGGCAACTGGTTCTCCTGTGCCGCAGTTTCTACGAGTGAATGACGCAATTACCGCAAGTGGTAGTTCAGGTGGGCTTGTGGATGTTAAGAGTGGTAGTGGTGCAATTTCCTATTTGTCTCAGATAGCGAGTGTTGGTACGGCTGATCCAGGGCAGAACTTTGTGCAGCGAGCAGGTGACGGAATATATTACGGTCTGGTCACGGGGCAGTTTTTCTCTGATGATATTGGCCAGAGTTCAATTCTGGCCTCAGAACCAGCAAGCGCTGCGGCGGCTCGCAGTTTGTTCACCGATGAAAGTCTAGGAATTGGACAGTTGGCGGGTGATTTCTTTGGTGGTGATTTCGCAAATATTCTTAACCAGTTTAACCTTGACCTCGCAGGCACCGGAAATGCCAGTACCAACGCAGGCCAAACTACAGCGTCCTCTAGTTCGCGATCTACCGCTGCATCCCAGCGGGATGACGAGGACGAGGTTGCTGAAGTAGATGAAGCTGCGTTCCAAAACTTGAAGAACTACGATGAAAATCCCCAGGGCATTATGTTGCCGGAGGATCAGCAGTTTGCCTACGATGACCAGGGCAACATCTACTTTATGGTGACGGTACAAACGTCAGCGGGTGAGCTAGAAACCATCCCGCTGTTCAAAGTGGATCTGACCCTACAGCCTAGTTCGCCTGTCACCGTTGCAACGTTCCAGGAAAACTTTCCTCCATTGACGGAATCCTGGTCAGCAGGCGCTGATGATTAAGGGTAGTCGCTCCGGTTCCGATTTAAACTGATACTCACGGAGTCAGCTTGTCTCAGCGCGCCGGGCTTTGCGATGGTGATGGATAAGCTTTCGATATTGTTGTTGGATAAAAGTGCTGCGGCAATGTCGTTGGCCATGGCTTCTATCAGTTGGAAATGTCGGTCTTTGAGGAGCTGCTGAATCTGGGTTGAGATGGCCTGGTAATCAATAGCGTCTTCTAGTTGATCTGATGCCCCTGCTTTTCTTGTGTTGGTATACAAGCAGAGGTCGATAACAACTCTCTGCAAAATTTCTTTTTCCCAGTCGTAAACGCCGATTCCGGTTTCGAAGCTTAAGCCCTGAATAGTAATGCTATCCATCTAAAGACTCAGTTCAGTTAATGGCCATCTTGGTTTGACATCAATGGCATGGGATTCGGAGTGACCGGCCTTTAGTCGTTCGAGACCCGCATATGCGATCATGGCACCATTGTCAGTGCAGAACTTGAGTTCTGGATAAAAGACTTTTCGATTCATTTTGTTCATCAGTTCATCCAAACGCAGTCGAAGTGCTGAGTTTGCGCTAACACCGCCAGCAACAACCAGTGAGGGACTACCCGTATGCTCCAGGGCGCGTTTACACTTAATTCTGATGGTGTCGACAACGGCTTCTTGGAACGCGGCGGCAACGTTTGCCTTGTCCTGGTCTGTTGGTTGCGGGATATCGGCGAGTGTATTCATGGTAAAGGTCTTAAGTCCGCTAAAACTAAAGTTGAATCCTGGTCTGTCGGTCATAGGCCGGGGGAATCTGTACGCGCCGGAAACCCCTCGTGTTGCAAGTTCCGCAACCGCAGGGCCGCCTGGATAGCCGAGCCCCAGCATCTTTGCGACCTTATCAAAGGCCTCCCCTGCAGCATCATCTACAGACTCGCCTAACATCTGGTACTCGCCAAATGCCTCACAGTTCAGTAGCAGGGTATGGCCCCCGGAAACGAGCAACGCGACAAATGGATAATCTGGCTTGTCAGCCGTCATCATAGGCGCCAGAAGGTGGCCTTCCATATGGTGTACGCCGATTGCTGGTTTGTTCCAGGCAAAGGCTAAGGCCTTGGCAACACTAGCTCCCACCATGAGTGCGCCTACCAGCCCAGGGCCGGCGGTATAGGCAATACCGTCGATGTCTCCGGGTTTAGATCCGCTCTGCTCGAGGCAATCTCGGATCATTGGCAGCGTTTTACGGATATGATCTCTGGAGGCTAATTCGGGTACGACGCCACCATACTCGCTGTGTAGCTTAATCTGGCTGAATAGCAGATCCGCCAGCAGACCTTTTTGATCGTCATAGATGGCGACGCCTGTTTCGTCACAGGAAGTTTCGATTCCAATTACTCGCAAACTCGGACCTCATTTCTTAGTGGTGCGTATGTTACTGATTTTTCAAGCCAATTTCTGTCAATTATTTGTCGGCAGTATTATGCTTTGATCCGTAGGCAGGCTTTGCAATTCGGACTTGATGGGGCTAGAATGCGCCCCCTTCGCGAAGGAGTAATTACAGATTCATGCCTAATGTAAAAGTTAAAGAAAACGAGCCGTTTGACGTCGCATTACGTCGTTTCAAGCGTTCGTGTGAGAAAGCCGGTATTCTAGCCGAGGTTCGTCGTCGTGAGTTTTATGAAAAACCCACTTCAGTACGTAAGCGCAAAGCGGCTGCCGCAGTTAAGCGTCATGCCAAGAAAGTGCAGCGCGAGTCCCGCAAAATGGAACGTTTGTACTAGGAATTGCCACTCGACACTCACCGTTTTGGCGGGTGTCTTGAGTCGACGCTCAGGTTTCCAAAGATCAGCTTCCTAAAATAGGGCTCCTGTAATAGGACTCCTAAAAAGTAAGTGCCACTCAACCGAAATCGTCCAAAATAAATGTCTTCTCCGATAAAAACCGAGATTGAATCTGCTGTCAAAGACGCCATGCGCGCCCGTGACAAACAGCGTCTCGGTGTTTTGCGTTTAATCATGTCTGAATTTAAACGCATTGAGGTAGATGAGCGAATTGAGCTCGATGACACTCGAGTCCTCTCGGTTCTGGAGAAGATGAACAAGCAGAGACGGGACTCTCTCGAGCAGTTCGAGAAGGCAGGGCGGACCGATCTTGCGGACCAGGAATCTTTTGAGCTTGGCGTCATTGCAGAATATACCCCCGAGGCCTTGAGTGAACAGGAAGTACAAGAGCTTGTTAACTCGGCGATTGCAGAAACCGGTTCATCCAGCATGAAAGATATGGGCAATCTAATGGCGGTGCTGCGCCCAAAATTACAGGGTCGAGCTGATATGAGCCTTGTCAGCAAAATGGTTAAAACCCAGCTTCAATAACATCCGTTGAGGCAACCTAGGTTCTGTGCTTGCTTTTGCTGCCAAGCCAGTGAGATGCTTCTAACTCCCTAAAGCAGTATCGCAATCCACACGTGATTCCTTCTGAATTTATCGACGATGTACTGTCCCGGACCGATATAGTTGAGATTATCGACGCCCGCGTAAAGCTGAAAAAGACAGGCCAAAACTATTCGGGACTCTGTCCATTCCATTCTGAAAAAACCCCATCTTTTTCTGTTAACGGCGATAAACAATTTTATTACTGCTTTGGCTGCCAGGCTTCCGGTTCAGCTCTAAAATTTTTGATGGAATTTGATCGAATGGACTTTATTTCTGCCGTTGAGACCCTGGCGGGTAGAGTCGGTCTAGAGGTTCCTAGAGAACAGCAGTCCGCCGAGGCGACGGAGCAACAGCAAAAACGTAAATCAATTTACGAGGTTCTAGAGCAGGCGGCCACTTTTTTTAAGCTTCAGTTAAAGGAACACGAGAGCCGAGATCAAGCGATTGCCTATTTGAAAGATCGAGGTCTGTCTGGAGAAATTGCCCGGGATTACGGCCTCGGGTTTGCACCTCCCGGTTGGGATAACCTACTAAAGCATCTTAGTAAATCCAATCACGAGCGCCAGATGTTGATTGACGGTGGCATGGTCATTGAGAAAATCGAAGAGAAAAAGACCTACGACCGCTTTAGAGAACGCATCATGTTTCCAATACGTGACCTGCGGGGTCGCGTCATTGCCTTTGGTGGCAGGATTATCGGGGACGGTAAACCCAAGTACTTGAACTCCCCGGAGACGCCGGTTTTCCATAAGAGTCGTGAGCTATACGGCCTCTATGAGGCGCGCCAACATAACAAGAAACTTGAACAGTTGTTGGTCGTTGAAGGCTATATGGACGTTGTTGCACTGGCTCAGCATGGTGTCCACTTCGCAGTTGCAACCCTTGGAACTGCAACCACCGGCGAACATCTTGAGCGCTTGTTTCGCATGGTTTCTCGAGTCGTTTTTTGCTTCGATGGTGACGGTGCTGGTCGAAACGCAGCCTGGAAAGCTTTGCAAATCTCGCTTCCCCATTTGCGGGACGGACGGTCGGCAAGATTTCTTTTTGTCCCGGATGGCGAGGATCCAGATTCATTAATTCGAATCGAGGGCCAAGAGAAGTTTTTGCAAAGACTTGATGAGGCTCAGCATCTCCCAGACTTCTTCTTTGAGAAGCTGAGTACTGAGGTAGACATCAACGGCCTTGACGGCAAGGCCGCCCTTAGTCAGATGGCGATGCCAATGATTAATCAGATCCCGAAGGGCGTATTTAAAGAGCTTATGATGGGCGAGCTGTCGAACATCACTAATTTGACGGCAGAGAAACTCGCGTCCTTCAGTGAGTCGATTGAGGTACCTCCAGCTAGACCAGTCCGAGAGACCCCGCCGGCATCAGAAATGGATGGCTACGACGATATAGATCCTGGGGAACCAGAGGAAGATATAGGGGGCTACTATGGCTATGAAGATATGCCCGTCGAGCGACCACCGCTCTCTCGGCTTGCGTTAAAGGCTCTACAGATCCTGTTGGTCCATCCTGAAGTTTGCGTTCACTTACCTGAAGATGCATTAGCGATAGTCAGGCAGGATGCCAGCTCACAGCTTCTGACGGAAGTTCTGTCGCTGATCATTGATGAGGATATCCGGTCTCCGGTGATGTTGCTGGCACGCTATCAGGGTTCAGAGGATTTTGAACAGCTGCGCCTGTTGGCGGAGAAAGAGCAATTGTTAGCCCCCCAAGACCTTGAAGAAGAGTTTTTAGGCACCATTAAGAGTCTCACAGAGTCTCAACAGAGAGAATCTCGAGCGACTCTCAGAGCACGTTTGCTTGCAAAGCCATTTGCCCAGTTATCGAAGGAAGAAAAAGATCAGTTGAGGACTCTGTCCCGCTGATCGCGGTCTAGTCCGCAAATTGACCTCATTTTTAGGCAGATCGGCGATATTGCAGTGCACGAATCGTGCCTAAATCACGCGAAAAATCAGCTACTTGAAGTGGAAACGTGCCACTTCAGTCGATATAATGGCCGGCTCTTCGCACCATCTTTTTCAAGGACCCTTATGACGAGTGGATTAGCACAGCAACAGTCTCGGCTGAAAGATCTCATCAGCAAAGGTCGCGAGCAAGGCTACCTAACGTACGCTGAAGTGAACGATCATCTCCCCGACGAAATTTCTGATCCGGAACAAATCGAAGATATCATCGGCATGATCAATGACATGGGTATTGCTGTTCATGAGACAGCTCCTGAATCTGATGATCTGATGCAAGAAGGTGATTCAACCGATGAGCTTGCCGCTGAAGAAGCTGCTGCTGTTCTGGTTGCCGTCGAAAATGAAGCGGGACGAACCACAGACCCCGTTCGCATGTATATGCGAGAAATGGGCACGGTTGAACTCCTGACTCGCGAAGGCGAGATTGTGATTGCCAAACGAATTGAAGAAGGTATTCGTGACGTGCTTCATGCGGTTGCGTACTTTCCTGGTACCACCGATGCAATCCTGGCCGAATACGAGGCGTCTCAAGAGGAAGAAGGCAAGCTTGCTGATATGTTGATCGGCTTTCTAGACCCTGCCGAGTTTGTACCTCCTGCAGCTCAAGTTGTGCCTGGCGAGAAGAAAGATGAAGACGAGGAAGAAGAAGATAAGGGCGCTGACCCGGTGTTAGCGGCTGAGCGTTTTGATACCCTGAGAAAACAAATCAAGAAGACCGAGCGCGCCATCAAGAAACACGGTCGTGGTACACCCCAGGTCGAAAAAGAGCTGGCAGCTCTGGGTGATGCTTTCCAGTTTTTCAAACTGGTGCCCAAGCATTACGACCGAATCGTCAGTTCTGTGCGTGATGTTCATGCTCAAGTTCGACGACAAGAACGCCACATTATGAATACCTGTATTCGTCGTGCAAAAATGCCTCGTAAAGTATTCTTGGAGAAGTTTTCCGGTAAGGAAGACGATCTCAAGTGGGTGCAAAAGCAGATCAAGGCTGGTCATGAAGGCTTAAAGCCATTTGAAGATGAATTGGTTCGAGCTCAGAAGAAGGTCAGAAATATTTCTAACCAGACAGGCATGTCCATCACCGAGATTAAAGACATTAATCGCAGAATGTCGATTGGTGAGGCCAAAGCCAGACGCGCGAAGAAAGACATGGTGGAAGCTAACCTTCGACTGGTGATTTCGATTGCTAAAAAATACACAAACCGTGGACTGCAGTTTCTGGACCTGATTCAGGAAGGCAATATTGGGTTGATGAAGGCCGTAGACAAGTTTGAATATCGTCGCGGTTACAAGTTTTCGACATATGCGACATGGTGGATCCGTCAGGCGATTACTCGCTCTATCGCTGACCAGGCTCGTACTATTCGAATCCCCGTGCATATGATTGAAACGATTAACAAGCTGTCTCGAATCTCAAGACAGATGCTTCAGGAAATGGGCCGTGAGCCTACGCCGGAAGAACTTGGCGTTCGTATGGATATGCCTGAGGACAAGGTCCGCAGGGTATTGAAGATCGCGAAAGAGCCCATCTCAATGGAAACGCCAATTGGTGATGACGAAGATTCTCATCTGGGTGATTTCCTTGATTCCAATAACAGCCTTGGTGAAGGGGCTGCCGTTGGGTCACCCATTGATACCGCAACGGACGAAGGCTTGCAGGAAGCCACCCGCGGTGTTCTTGCAGGTCTGACGGCTCGGGAAGCGAAGGTGCTTCGGATGCGGTTTGGAATTGATATGAATACCGATCACACCCTTGAGGAGGTCGGAAAACAGTTTGATGTGACCCGTGAGCGTATTCGGCAGATCGAAGCAAAAGCGCTGCGTAAACTCAGACATCCAACTCGCTCTGATCACTTGAAGAGCTTCCTGGACGAAACATCCAACTAGTCAGTTGGAACCTAAAAAGCCCGCTTATGCGGGCTTTTTTTATGGTCTTGGCGTTGGATTCTGATAGAATTCGCGCCTTCGCAATACGGGCCCATAGCTCAGTTGGTTAGAGCGTCCGACTCATAATCGGCCGGTCCCAGGTTCGAGTCCTGGTGGGCCCACCAAATTCGTGGCTTTGCGCAGCAAAACACGAATAGGAATCAAAATCCCTCACTGGACCAGCGGCAGCGTTTTCCACCGGAAAATCGCGAGAGCGACAATCCAATCAAACCAACCATTCACACCCAGCCGGTCCCAGCACTAGGCGTGCCCGTGGCTTTGCGCAGCAAAACACGAATAGGAACCAAATTCCCTCACTGGGCCAGCGGCAGCGTTTTCCACCGGAAAATCGCGAGAGCGGCAACGAACTCAGCCACAACATCATTTTAGACGCCCGGCCCCTCAATTTTTATCCACAATTAAAGCTGTAGGTCGTCGATCTAACTAAAATTCCTCTAACCAACTGATATTAAAGGTTAAATTCCCTCGATATAGGCCATAGACAACAACCTCCATTTATCCTACTCTGCGAATTCGCTTCGATCCCCCGGGACGGAGACGACTCACATTTCAAAAATCGTAATTGATGTGGGACTTGATCCAGCAAAAGGACAGGTACCGACGACCTAATGAGTGTGCTTTGCACGCCGTCCTTTTGCCGTGATCTGGTTTCACTGGAGATTGGCAATGAACGTACATTCCTTCGCTCAGAAAAAAGCTGCAGGGCAAAAGATCTCAATGGTGACTTGTTATGACCATTGGTCAGCAAAAATCCTTAATGAAAGTGATGTCGACTGCCTGTTAGTCGGTGATTCGCTGGCCGTGGTCATGCACGGTTTTGATTCCACGGTTCATGCCACGATGGAAATGATGGAATTGCACACTGCGGCAGTCAGGCGGGGGGCACCGGACAAATTTATCATTGCCGACATGCCATTCTTAAGTTGTAGTAAAGGCTTGGAAGTCGCTATGAATGCGGTTCAGCGTCTTATGCAAGCCGGTGCGAGTGCGGTCAAGATCGAAGGGGACACGCATCAAGTTGAGCTGATCCAACATATTGTTGAGGCGGGTGTTCCGGTAATGGGGCATCTGGGGTTAACTCCTCAGTCTATACACACCCTTGGCGGCCATCGAGTTCAAGCAAAGGCGGATTCGGATGCTGAAGAACTCATCAAAGGCGCAAAGCGACTAGAGGCAGCAGGTTGTTTTGCTCTGGTCGTAGAGTGCATCCCAACTAAACTAGGCGCTTGTGTGGCGGCTCGAGTTAATATTCCTAGTATCGGCATCGGGGCAGGGGTTCATACCGATGGGCAGGTATTAGTCTTGCAGGATCTGTTGGGTGCTAATCCTGACTTTATGCCTAAGTTCCTACGCCACTACGCCAATAATTATGCAGACATAAAAGGCGCGGTAAATCACTTTCACGAGGATGTTGTAGCTGAAGCTTTCCCGAGTCCTGCGGAATCTTATCGATGAAACGCTTCACCCAGCTCTCGGACTACCATTCGTATCGACAAGCATTGTCGGGGGTAACCGTTGGGTTTGTACCTACTATGGGGGCTCTGCATGCTGGGCATGGGGCGCTGATCAAGCAAAGTGTGGAAGAATGCGATATCACTGTACTGAGTATTTATGTGAACCCTACTCAGTTTAATAATCCGGATGACCTCGCGAAATATCCAGACATGATTGAGCAGGATGCTGCTTTGGCTCAGTCACTGGGCGTCGACGTATTGTTGGTTCCTGACTATGAGCAAATGTATCCAGATGGCTTCAAATACCTGGTAGATGAAAGCCAATTTAGCCACGAGCTGTGTGGCGAACACAGACCTGGACATTTTACTGGTGTTTTAACCGTGGTGATGAAGCTGCTCAATATTGTTAAGCCGGCTCGGGCGTACTTCGGTGAAAAAGACTATCAGCAACTGGCCTTGATCAGAGGAATGGTCGAGGCATTTTTCTTGGATGTCACAATTATAGCTAGTCAAACCGTCCGTGAGGATGATGGGTTAGCGTTGAGCTCTCGAAACCTCAACCTAACGCCATCAGAACGTAAGCAGGCGCCTGATCTGAATCGAATGTTAACGAGTCATTTGAGTGATGAGGAGGCGGCGGCTGAGCTAACAAATCGTGGTTTCAAGGTGGATTATTTGCGCACCATAAATGGGCGTCGATTCGGCGCGGCGACGCTCGGATCAGTCAGGCTGATTGATAATGTTAGGGTAACAAAATGATTTTATGTCTAGATGTCGGAAACACTCAAATTCACGGTGGCGTCTACGCTGACCATTATCTACAGGTACAATTCCGGCACGCCTCCCAGACCAGAAGTTCTTCCGATGAACTTGGTGTATTTTTTCGCAGTGTGCTGCGAGAAAATGGTGTTGACCCAAACGATATTGATCAGATCATGGTCTGTTGTGTCGTCCCGGATTTGCTCTATTCCCTTCGGGCCTGCTGCCAGAAATATTTTTCCCTGGAGCCATTGGTACTCAAGCCTGGCATTAAGACCGGTTTAAAAATTCTGTATCGAGATCCGAAGGAGGTGGGTGCCGACCGGATTGCCGATGCAATTGGCGCTGTTAAGCTGTTCCCAGGAAAAAATCTAATTGTGGCTGATTTTGGAACTGCGACGACCCTGTGTGCAATTACAAAGAACAAGGAGTTCCTCGGTGGCAATATCTTGCCTGGGTTGAAGCTTTCGATGGATGCGCTTGAGTCCAAGACAGCTCAGCTGCCAGCGGTGGAAATTGTTCCGCCGACATCGGGAATTGGCCGTTCAACGGTCGAAAGTATCCAGGCGGGGCTTTATTGGTCGAACGTTGGCATGGTCAGGGAACTGGTCACTAGAATAACCGACGAGGTTTTTCAAGATGAAGCGCCCCTGGTTGTCGGAACCGGCGGCTTTGCGCAACTTTTCAGCCGGGAAAAGCTCTTTGATCACGTTGTGTCAGACCTGATCCTCACCGGCTTACTTGAAGTTGCTCGACTCAATCGCTAGTTGAAGCGAAAGTCGAACCGCGAGTTCATCAGGCCAGGGTCCACAGCATCCAGGTCAAAATGAGCACAAGGCAAGTGCAGTTGATGATGTCGGTTGGCTGAGTTTCTGCTTTATGCATGTCAGGTTCCTCGTTTTTGTTTCATCTAGATTTGAATCGTCTACTCTTAGGGAAGTACAAGCTGAGATGGACGTCACACTTCTGTTCTGAACAAGTCTGTTGCGTCGCACAATTATGTGGGGTTGTGGAGTAGTTCACAGGAAGTGTGTGATCACGTTAAAATCTCGGAATACGAGCCAAGAGGTATGGCTTTGGAGAGAACTGTGTTATTTTTCCAAAGCGGTTTTTCTGTGAATCAGAGGCTGTGGGTTGTTGCGGTGAGAGACCGTGTCAGCGACTAAAGAATAACAAACGGCCGGAGAGCAAAATTGTACGAAATAGCTGTCATTGGAGCAGGACCTGGCGGACTAAGTGCTGCGGCTCGTTGTGCTGAATCCAAGGTCGATCACGTGCTTCTTGAAAGTTCTCCCAAGATCGCGAACACCATTCAAAAATATCAAAAAGGTAAGCACGTCATGGCAGAGCCAGGCGTGTTGCCCCTTCGAAGCCCCATACTGTTTGATGCCGGTAAACGTGAAGAAATTTTAGATCACTGGGAAACTGGCATCGATGGGCTTGGCGTCAATATTCAGTATGGCGCCGAAGTGAAATCCATATCTGGAGAGAAGGGAAACTTCTCTGTCGGGCTCACGAACGGCGAAGAAGTACAGGCCCGGCACATTATTCTTGGGATCGGTCTGCAGGGAAACCCGCGTCAAATGGGTGTGTCCGGGGAGCAGGCTGATTGGATTCAGTATACCCTCGACGATCCGGCAGAATACAAAGATGAGGCGATCGCGGTAATTGGTGCAGGGGATGCGGCGATTGAAAATGCCATTGCTCTGGCAAAACATAATAAGGTTTACATTATTAACCGAAAGGATGAATTTGCCCGGGCTAAGGAAGGTAATTTAAACCTGATTACAGCGGCGATAGATTCTGGGGATGTCGAGTGTTATTACAGCAGTTCACCGTCCGAAGTTGCCGCGCCTGATGACGATGGATTTCGTGGAACTCTCGTTTTAAAAACGAGTACCGGTGAAGCGAGATTACCTTTGAATCGAATAATTGCCCGGCTCGGTGCGATCCCTCCCAGGGGGCTGGTTGAATCCTTTGGTATCGAATTCCCAAATGAAGACATGTCGGCTATTCCCGCATTAAGTAGCACCTATGAATCCAATGTGCCCGGCATGTATGTTATTGGTGCGCTAGGCGGTTATCCGCTTATCAAGCAAGCCATGAACCAGGGCTATGAGGTCGTGGAGTACATTCAAGGGAATGACGTAAGGCCCGCTGACCACGGTTTGCTGGAAGATAAGTTTCGTGCGCTTCCTTACAAGATGGACGTTGACGAGATTTTGGAAATGGCCCAGGAGCGAATTCCGGTCTTCAGCGGTGTTAACGCCCTGCAGTTTCGTGAGCTTATGCTCGATTCTTCCGTTCAAGCGCCCGCAGAAAATGCAGTTATTTTTGCTAAGAATGATTACACAAGCACCTTCTTCACTGTGTTAGAGGGTGAGGTCAAGATTGAGATCAACGAGGACCTGACTATTACCTCTGGTATGGGGAGTTTCTTCGGGGAAATGAGCTTGATATCCGGTCGGCGACGATCCGCTACAATTCGAGCGGGAAAAAATTGTGTGTTAATCGAGACGCCGCGACGAACGATGAACAAGTTGATTGCATCTGTTGATGCCGTGAAACGTGTTCTGGATGAAACTTTTATTGTTCGAACAATTCAGCAAAAATTTGCGCCCAACACGCCCATCGCAGATTTACAGCCCATCGCGGCAAACGCAAAGATCCATCAGTACGCGCCGGGTGAGGTCATATTCAAAGAAGGTGACGAGGCTGATACGCTGCATTTTATTCGCAGTGGCTCCGTGACGGTATCCACTCAGATTGATGGCCGTGAAGTCATTATGAGTTATGTTCCCGCCAATGTGGCGGTGGGAGAGATGGGACTCTTGGGCGATACGGTCCGCACAGCCAGCATCAGCGCTACCGTAAAAACCGAAACGATCTCAATCGATAAAGAGTCGTTTAATATGCTGCTCGATCGGTCTCCAGGATTGAAAGAGCGTTTGCAAGCGACAATGCAGCAACGCCATCAACAGAATGTTGCATTGCAGAGTAATTCCGAATCTGGTGACCTTTTATCCTTCCTGATGGGGCAGGGCCTAGGCGAAGCGACGGATGTATTACTGATCAATGAAGACATCTGTGTTGGCTGTGATTTCTGTGAATCCGCCTGTGCAGCGACCCATAATGGAACTTCGCGCCTTAATCGAAAAGCCGGACCAACATTTGCCCATATCCATGTACCAACTTCCTGCCGCCATTGTGAGGATCCAAGTTGCATGAAGGATTGTCCGCCCGATGCGATTCAGCGTGGTGGTTTAGGTGGCGAAGTGTTTATTGGTGACAACTGTATCGGTTGTGGTAATTGCCAGCAAAATTGCCCCTATGGTGTGATTCAGATGGCGTATAAGACAGAAGCGCCGAAGAATTTCTGGCGTTGGATGTTGTTTGGTCTGGGCGAAAAGCCAGGTAAAGGAGTGGCTGGAGTGGCGAGTGAGTCCACGTTTAAGCAAGCCGTCAAGTGCGATATGTGTAAAGATCAGCCTGGAGGTCCTGCTTGTGTTCGGGCATGTCCAACGGGAGCGGCAGCACGTTTGAGCCCAGAGGAATTTGTGGATCTGGTGAACTAACAAGGCTAGTACTAACGGTAACTCATCGGCAATTCATTCAAGAACGATAAGAATAAGAACGAGCTAGGGGATTCATGCATACATCTTTTGTCAATCACGAAGGCGGTCGCTACTTCTGGATAGCGCTGGCCTTCGTCACGATTAGCGTGATCATTTATGGCTGGCACGACCCTGAGCAGACCCCGAATGGTGGTACCTGGTACGGTTATACGATGGGAACAATTGGGGCTGTCTTGATTTTTTGGCTTCTATATCTCGGCCGTCGGAAAAGAAACTTCGCCCATGGGTGGGGCACGGTCCGAGGCTGGGTTTCGGCGCATATTTATTTTGGTGGCGCGTTGTTGATCGTTGCAACTCTGCATACTGGATTTCAGTTTGCTCTCAATATTCACACGTTGGCCTACGTGTTGATGTGTATGGTCATCTTCAGTGGTTTCTTTGGCGTATGGGCTTACATGACATATCCCCAGGCTCGCAATCAATTGAAAAAGAGTGAAACCCTGGATGACATTTTTTTGCGGCTTGAGGATCTGGATTCCCAGCTCAAAAAGAGCGTCGCCAAGATGAGTGACGACATTCGGTCGGTTGTAACCAGCGCCATAGAACGGACTGAGATTGGGGGTGGTGTGGTGGATCAACTTACCGGTCGCGACAAATCCAAAGTCATGATTGATGGCAATGTTGTTTCTAATCAAGATCAACAGTCGGCAGTAGATTGGCTCGTCAAAAGAAGATCCAACGCAACGGGTGCGGAGTCTCAAACCCTTGCAACTGTGGTACGAGAATACTCAAGTAGACAAAAACTCCTGGCCACAATTCGTGAAGATGTTCGCATGTCGGCAATTCAGGAAATTTGGTTATTTTTTCACGTGCCGATGTCGTTCGGCCTTATTGCAGCATTGGTGGCGCATATCGTCTCCGTGTTTCTGTACTGGTAACTAGGAAGGTCAGGTGCGCTTAATTGTTCGCTATATTGAATCGAAAAGTGCTCAGCAGAGCAGTTTCGAAGGTAATGTTGCTACCATAGGTCGCGGCACTGATCAGGTTATTCAAATAGCCGATCGCCGCTTACCTCTTGCTCATTCACAACTCTCGGTAACATCGGGGAAATTGACGCTCTCGGCGAATGGTGAGCATCGTTTCTCTGTCAACGATGAGTTGACCAAGAGAGCCGTGCTGCTCGCCGGAGATGAGGTAGATATTTCAGGTCATCGGTTGCGAGTTCTGCCCGGAGTGGATGGTGCTGAGTACGTTATCGAAGTGGAACTGTCATCAGAGCAGGTTGAATCCTTAAGAGATCGCTTTACTACACGGCTATGGCAAATCGGCCTACCTGAGCGGGGCTTCGCCTGGGCTTTGTTCCTGTCTATTTTTGCCATTGGCCTGTTGATCCCGGCGTCCGGTTTTTTTATGGGTAAGGACGCGCTTGAGACCCTGCGTAAAAGTCCC
>TARA_R110002072_G_scaffold192107_7_pt1 | contig 16464 bp, 17 predicted proteins | sample TARA_R110002072 | Tara Oceans TARA_R110002072 (sample SAMEA4397118) | marine metagenome | biome: Polar Biome; feature: [SRF] surface water layer (ENVO:00010504); material: water (ENVO:00002006), including particulate matter (ENVO:01000060) such as... | depth 5 m | reverse complement strand
TTGGTATAACAATAAAAATAAAGGGAAGTTTACAGGAAGAATAGGAAACATTTTATCGATTGATAATTTTGAAGGTGTTGCTACTGCAAAAGCAGAAATTATTATTCCTAGTAAAGGCTCTAGATACATTGATTTATTTCTTTTGAAAAAAATTGAAAACGAATGGAAAATTATTAGTAAAACAGCTAGTAATAAAAAAAGCAATCAAAATGGGAATAAAATTTTATTTATAGTATCTAATACCTCATTCCATGGAACATCTAAACTTCCAACAGGAAATAGTTTCTCTGAAATTGTGAATGCATATGACACTTTTAAAAAAGCTGGATTTACTGTAGACTTTGTAAGTCCAAAAGGAGGCTGTATTCCATTAGCATATATTAATACATCAAACACACTTCAAAAGAAGCTACTTTACAATGAAGACTTTATGTATGCTTTAAAACACACCAAAGAACCTAAAGATATCATTGCAAAAAATTATAAAGCGGTTCATTATATTGGAGGTGGAAGTGCCATGTATGATGTGCCTATGAACAAAGAAATTCAAAAGATATCAATGACCATTTATGAAGCGTATAATGGTATTATATCTTCTGTATGTCATGGAACAGCTGGTATTGTACATTTAAAAACAAAAGATGGCAAATATTTGGTAAAAGGAAATGTCATTAGCGGATATCCTGAAGCTTATGAAAAAGAAGGTGCTGAGTACTTTAAACAGTTTCCGTTTTTAATTCAAAAAACCATAGAAGATAGAGGAGGGGTATTTAAATATTCTCCTAGAAACTCAGAACATGTTGAGGTAAGTGGAAACATAATTACAGGCCAAAATTATTTATCCTCTAAAGGAGTTGCTTTAAAAATAATTGAGAAATTAAATCAAAAAAAAATCTATAAATAAGTACGCTTACTAGAAAATAGATGCGCTCATGTATTTATTTTTCCTATTTTAAGGCAAATTACGTTGCTTTGTAGTCTATTATGAGTTTGCACCTAAATAAAAATTTATCAAAAATACACTTATACTGGCAATGCCAATTCATAGGTTGGAGTCTAGTATCTATTTATTGGGCATATACAGTATATACAAGAGATAATTACGGTTTTTTTTACACGTTGTTAAATTATGTATTAGATATCGCAATTGGAATACTCCTAACGCATATGTATAGAATCTATGCTTTAAAAGCTGAATGGAGTAAATTACCAATAAAACAATTAATCGTAAGAGTAATTCCTAGCATACTTTTATTAGCAATTTTATATGTATTCATTAGCAATTTAAAATGGATTGTTTTCAGAACCTTTTTTGTGATAAAGAATGTTGATTTCTTTAAGTCAATGATGTTTTGGGATCCGATTTTACTCACGGGACTTCGTTTAATGTCAATTTGGGTTTTAGCCTATCACTTGTATCATTATTATCAAAAAGAAGTGGTTACTGCTAAAGAAAATGCGCAATTATCTTTAATCGCTAAACAAGCACAATTAGATAACTTATCAGCGCAATTGAATCCTCATTTTTTATTTAATTCTTTAAACTCTATTAAGTCTTTAGTCATTGAAAACCCAGATACAGCTAGAAGATCTATAGATTTGTTGTCAGATTTATTACGTTCATCCCTATATGAAAAGGAAAAAGGTTTAATTACCATTAAAGAGGAGTTGTCTTTAGTGAAAGATTATATTGAATTGGAAAAAATGCGTTTTGAAGAACGATTGCATTTAGAAATTTCTGTTGATAAAATAGTACATAATTTTAAAATACCTACTTTAAGTATTCAGTTATTGGTCGAAAATGCAATAAAACACGGAATTGATTTAATCGTTAAAGGAGGCACTATAAGTCTTATTATTAAAAAGCAAAAAGATTTTATTGAAATGATAGTTAGAAATCCTGGAACTATTGATGATACAAAAAGGGCAGGTTTGGGCTTAAAAAATTTGCAAAAGAGATTAACAATTCAATATAAAAACAAAGCTACTTTTAACTTAACTCAAACAAATACAGAAGAAGTTGAAGCAAAAATAACAATACCTTTTATAGCTGATGAAAATATTTAAAACCATAATTATTGATGATGAACGTTTGGCTAGAGAAGAAGTAAAACGCGCACTACAAAAACATAAAGAGTTTAAAATTATTGGGGAAGCAAGTCATGCAGATGAAGCCATAGAATTAATTGAAGACTTACAACCAGATATTTTGTTTTTAGACATTCATATGCCTGGAAAATCTGGGTTTGATTTATTGGAAGAATTAACAAATGTACCAGATGTTGTTTTCACAACCGCTTATGATCAATATGCTGTAAAAGCTTTTGAGATGAATGCGTTAGATTATTTAGTGAAACCTTTAAGAGACGAACGTTTTTCTAAAACTATAGAAAAAGTAAAAGTAGAATTGTCTAAAAGAGTACAATTAGAGTCTTCAATTTTACCCATACATCAAAAAATCTTTATCAAAGATGGTGAAAAATGTCATTTTATTCCCTTAACAGAGATACATTTTATTGAGTCTTTAGAAAATTATGCACGTTTGTATTTTGGTTCAGATAAAGCTATGATTAAACGCTCATTAAATTTATTAGCAGAGAAATTAGATCCTAAAGTCTTTTTTAGGGTGAATAGAAGTCAAATAATCAACATACATTACATTAAAGAGATTCATCCCTACTTTAATAATAAACTCCAAATTCTATTAACTACTGGAGAAAAAGTAGAAGTGTCTAGCAGGCAATCTGTTAAGTTTAAAAACTGGAATAGTTTATAAAAAATATCACTTGTTTTAACGTTCATTTACATTTATTTACGCTCCTGTACTTTCTCTTTAATATTGGTTACAAACATCTTTACTTTGTATTGTAATTAATTAAAACACACATCATGAATTATCTTAGAAAAAAACAAATCATACTTAAATTTTTATACTTAATCGTATTTATTGGATTGTATTCTTGCAATAAAGAGACAGCAACGGAAGCAAAACAACCAACCCTAAAAGACTATATAGTTGGAGAAAAATGGGTTTGGAAATATAAAGGAGTAACAGACAAAGGTGAAGTACGTTCAGATGGTGAAGATGTAAGAAAAACAGTTAAAATGCCTTATGGTTTAGGTATTACAATTGGAAAAGATACAGTTCCAGTTTCAGATATCGTAAAGCCTGATGAAAGTGAAACTCCAAGATATAAATGGCCTTTAAAAGTTGGTAAAAAGTGGAAATACGAGAAGAACTGGACAAGTCAAGATGGAACCACAGGAAAACAAAGTCAAGACGTAGAAGTTTTATCTTATAAAGAAGAAAAAGTAGGAGCAGGAACATATATGGCTTATACCATTGAGTATAAAGGAACAATTTCCAATTCCAGAGGATATAGTGCCAGAACAGATGAAGTATGGTTGTATGCACCAAAAGTGAAAAACTTTATCAAGTTAACACAAACTCAAGATGACTTTGTGTATAATGAAGAGTTAATTGAATATACAAACTCGAATAAGAAACAATAAGATTTGTTCTTATTTTTTAAAATAAAACCAATGAAAAAATCAGTTCTAATATTATTTCTAATGTTAAATAGTATTTGTTTTTTTGGGCAAGAAATATTATTTCAGAAAGTTACTTTAACAGATTCAGTTGCTATTGCAAAACAAATGATAAAAATAGCAGAATTTTGTGATACAGAAAACCTATCTGAATTAGATGTGTTTAAGTTTCAATCAATAAGAGGTGATTATAAAGAGGCATTAATTACCATCAAAAACAGAATTCAAGAAACACCTGCAGATCAAAGACAGTATTTAGATGTATACAGGCATTATGTAGAAGCTAAGTTTTCTCAAAACTTTGAAGAGGCTTTTAAAAAATCATATAGAAAATATGTAAAGAACTTTGATGATATTCAAGTGATTAATTTAGATAAGGCCTTAATCATTAGAGATCCTACTGATTATTATGTGAGCAATTTTAAAAATACGTATAACAATATTAAATCAGAAAAGATATCACAAGAAATAGCTATAGATTTAGTAAAAAAATATTTTTTAAGTACGGTATTTTCATCAACGAGAGCTATTTATTTTGAAGCAATAAAACAAGATCATAAACGTAGGTATACCGTAAATGATCGTATTGTAATCCCTATGAAAGATGGTGCAGTGGTATCAATGGTGGTTGTAAAACGAAAAGAAAAATCGACAACTAAAAAATCGGCCATATTAGTTTCATCCATATATGCAGGAACCAATGAGGTTAGTGCTATGTTGGCAGCATCTAAAGGTTATGTTGGTGTGATTGCCAATACAAGAGGAAAAAGAATGAGTAAGAGCGAAATAAAACCTTTGGAATATGAACATACAGATGTGTATGAAGTGATTGAATGGATTAGTAAACAATCGTGGTCTAATCAAAAAGTAGCGATGTTTGGTGGGAGTTATAATGGCTTTACACAATGGGCTTCTATGAAACATAAAGTGCATCCTGCTTTAAAAACAATAGTTCCTATGGTGGCTATTGCTCCAGGAATTGATTACCCAATGGAAAATAATGTGTTACACAATTATTCGTATTCTTGGAATTTTTATGTAACCAATAACAAGTTTTTAGATTTTGAAGCATCTAATGATTTTAATCGTTGGAATTCCTTAAAAAACACCTGGTACAAAACAGGAGTCGCATTTAAAAAATTAGATAGTTTAGATGGTCAAGTAAATACATTATGGAACACCTATATGAAGCATCCAAGTTATGATGAGTATTGGAAAAATATGATACCCTATAAACAAGAATTTGCCAAAATTAACATTCCTATTTTAACCATTACTGGGTATTATGATGATTCACAAAGAGGAGCCATGTATTATTTTAATGAGCATCATAAATACACTAAAAATGCAAATCATTATTTGTTAGTTGGTCCTTATGATCATTGGACTGCGCAAACCAAGCCAGAAGAAAGTTTAAGAAATTACAAACTAGACAAAGTTGCTTTACTGAATATTGAAGAAAATCTAATTTACCAATGGTTTGATTATGTTTTAAACGGAAAAGAAAAACCAAGTATTTTAAAGGATAAAGTGAATTTTCAGGTAATGGATACTGATACTTGGATGCATAAACCGAGTTTAAATGCCATGACAAATGACACTTTGCAGTTTCATTTAAGTTCAGAAAAAGGTAATGATTTTTATGCGTTAAAACCAAAATCAAATAGTTCAGAGATTTCCATGTCTGTAGATTTTAAAGATCGAAAAACGATGAATAATTCAGACTATTATCCATGGCCTCTAGAACGTGATCAAATCAATATAAAAGATTGTTTAATTTTTAAATCTGAAACCTTAAAAGAAGATGTTATCATCAATGGTTCATTTTCAGGGAATCTTGAGTTTTCAATCAATAAAAAAGATGTTGATTATTCTGTTATTCTTTATCAATTAACTCCAGAAGGCAACTACTTTCATTTAAGCTATTATATTGGTAGAGCTAGTTATGCTAAAGATCGAGAACAAAGAAATTTATTGATACCAAATCAAAAAACGCAAGTGTCTTTCAACAATTCGAAAATCATCAGTAAAAAATTAGAGAAAGGAAGTCGCATTGTAGTCGTGGTTAATATCAATAAAAACAACAATGCACAAATAAATTATGGTACTGGAAAGGATATTAATACCGAAAGTATTAAAGACGCTAAAATTCCTTTGAACATCACTTTTACAGGAAATAGTAGTATTTCTTTACCTGTATTTAAAATTTAGAATTACCCATTAAAAAGCTTAAGTCTAAAACCTTTGCATAAAAATTAGTCTTGAGCTTTATTATTTCTATTCTTGCTCATATTTTCAATCACATTCAAAAATCCTCTCTGTAATTACTACTTATTGGAATTTCTTTTCCATCAATAATTACAGTATGTTTTTTTTACAGTTTCTATATGTTTGAAAGCTATGATATAAGATCGATGAATTCTCATAAAATACTTTTTTGGAAGCAATTCTAGTACTTCATATACTTTATAACGAGCCAAAATAGATCTATTTACAGCTTTAAACGTCACATAATTACCATCGCTTTCTATAAATTTAATATTATCAATAGATAATTGATGAAATAATCACTTTTTATCATTTGTTAATGGAAAGTAATCAGTTTGATGGCAACTTTGCATTGTAATTAATAGAACAAATGATAAAACAAATTTTAACATCAGCATTAGTAGTTTTAAGTCTGTCTCTAATGGGACAAAATGAAACAAAACATCAACTTTCAATTGAATTAGACCCTGCACCATTTATCTTAGGTGGTTATTCAGTAAGTTTAAAATACAGCTCTGATAAGACTCCAAAAATTGCATATATGGCGTCAATATATCAATCAGATTTTCCAGATGGAATGCTGACTAAGGCTAATAAGGATAAAGGTTGGAAAGATATGAAGATAAAAACAAGCTATGCAACTTTTGCGGAATTCTATCTAAACAAAGAAAGAAAAGGATTTTATTTTGGTCCCTCAGTGTTTTGGTATAATAAGAGTGTAGAATTGGTAACCACAAATAGCCGAACGGCATTTAGTACTATATACCCAAATGTTAGGGCAGGATACGTTTGGTATCCATTAAGGAACATGGATTTATATGTTAATCCTTGGTTCAATATAGGAAGTGAAATCAATGTTGACTCAAAAAATGAAATAAACGGAATTGAATTTGAATCAAATAAATTGAACTATATTCTAGCGTTGCATATAGGGTATAGTTTTAACTTTAAAACGAATAAAGCCAGCAAGTAATCGAGCTGACGGCTAACACTATACGTTTTGTGTAATGAAGAAGGTCGCTAATTGCTGTTATTTTTAGCTTGTAACAATATCAGTTTATAGTCACCTCCAAATTATCACATTACTAGTTAAATTCTTAAATTATGATTTATAATAACGCACAAAAAGAAATACAAAAGCAGGCCAAAGTTGTGGGATTCACCTATTTGGTAACAACTCTAATTGGTTTTATAAATAATTTTTTGGTAAAACCTGGCTTACATAATACTGAAACATTGCTGGCATCTGAATTTCAATTTAGAATAGGTGTGATGTTAGATTTATCAATGTATGCCCTTGTCATGTGGATGGCTGTAGCACTTTATCAGCTCACAAAGTCTGTTAACAAAAATCGAGCGCTAGTCGGTTTTGTTTTTAGAACAGCGGAGGCGATTATGGGTTTTGTTATTCTACTAGTCTATTTAGCTCCTCTAATCATTTTAAAGAAAGCAGAATACTATCAGTTTAATGATGATAATCTTCATTCATTGGCCTCTGTATTTTTTAACATATACAGTATGGGCTCGAATCTTCACCTTATATTAATGAGTATTGGGGCCGTTATTTTTATGACTTTACTGCTATCTGTCGCCTACATTCCAAAATGGCTGGGCTATTGGGGAGTATTCACCTACGTTACCGTATTCTTAGGCTTTTCATTACAAATACTATTGCCAGAATTTCCTATCAAGTTTCTGATGATAGTGATGGCTCCTGGTGCTTTGTTCGAATTAACATTTGGAATATGGCTTTTGGTAAAAGGAGTAAATCCAAGCACCGTAAAATAATAGAAAACAGCCAGACTGATTCATCAATCAATCAATCAATCAATCAATCAAAAAATCATAAAATGAAGTTATCTATTAAAACATTATTTTTCGCTTTTATCATATTTTCAACATTATGTTCTTTTTCTCAAAATACCAATAAAGAGCTCTTCAGTAAAATTGACACTTATTTGGAAGCAAGTGTAAAAAATGGATTTTCCGGTGTTGTTTTAGTTGCTAAAAAAGGGGAAGTTATTTTGTCTAAAGGATACGGATGGGCAGATCGTAAGAATAAAATCCCCAACTCACCAGCAACAGTTTTTAATATTGGTTCTGTAACCAAACAATTTACTGCATCAGCTATTTTAAAATTGGTAGAACAAGGAAAAATTAAAACATCAGATAAAATAAGTTCCTATTTTACTCAGACACCTATTGATAAAAGCGATATAACGATTCATCAATTATTAACACATACATCAGGAATTTCCAATAGAACTGGTGGTTTTAGATATGACGAAGCTAGTAAAGAACAGTTTCTAAATGAATTTTTTGTATCAGAATTACAATCAAAACCTGGAACAAAACATCAATACGCAAATGCCAACTATATTATGTTAACGGTTATATTAGAATCGGTTTCAGGACAAACCTATAATGCTTTTCTAAAGGAACATCTATTTGAACCTGCTCAAATGAAAAGTACAGGATATAAAAGCATCAACTTTAACACAGAAAGACTTGCACATGGCTACTACTATAATAGAGATGATGAGCAATGGGCAGATTGGGGAACAACCCAACAACATCTACCTTATACTAATAACCATTGGTATAGTATAGGTAAAGGCGATATTCATTCTACCATTGAAGATTTATATAACTGGCATGTTGCTTTAAAAAACACTATCGTTTTAACATCAAAAACTAGAAAAATCCAAGAAACACCTTATGTAGCCGAGAATGATAAAATGACATCGTATTATGGTTATGGCTGGTCAATATCTAAAAGTGATAGAGACTCTAAAATCGTTGCTCATAATGGCAGCAATGGATTATATTTTGCAGATTTTGTGAGATTTATAGACGATGATGTAGTTGTTATCTACATCACAAATACGTTTTTAGGAAGTGAATCAGAAAACGTCGCTAGAAATATAGGGAAAATGATTTTTAATACAAATTATACCCCTACCCCAATTTCAAAAAACATTTATGAATTGATTCATGAATTTATGAAAACCAATCCACCTACAAATGCAGAAAAATTACCAGATTTTTTACAGAAAGAACTTAATAATGAATTTAACGACCATGCCATACTAAATCGGCTAGGATATAGCAGATTGAAAAAACAAGACAAACCTGCTTGGGCATTAGAATTATTTAAACTGAATGTGAAATTATTTCCTAAAGATGGCAATTTATGGGATTCACTTGGTGAAGCTTACTTAAAATACAATCAAAGAGATAAGGCTGTACAGTGTTATAAAAAGGCGGTTGAATTAGGTAGTGAAGGGTCAACGAAAATATTGAATGAATTGTTAAAAAAAAACTAGAGTAAATAACGTTGGATAACAAAGAACTGAGGTAAAAAACAAGTAAAAAATTAGTCTTAAGCCTTATTATTTCTGTGCTTGCTCATATTTTCAATCACATTCAAAAATCCTCTCTATAATTACTACTGATCGGAATTTCTTTTCCATCAATAATTACAGCATGTTTTTTTACAGTTTCTATATGTTTTAAAGCTATGATATAAGATCGATGAATTCTCATAAAATACTTTTTTGGAAGTCTACAAGCCCATTTAGAAATCCAAGATTAAATGAAAAAGATTTCTTTCATTTATTACAAAGTCCAAAATATAAAATATCACTACGAACTTATTGGGGTTTAAAACTGCAATCTAATTCAAAAAGCAACTCGATCAAATCTCCAAGTTCATACAGTTTAATTTATCATTTGTTAATAAGAGTATTAGCAAGACTTTAGAACTTTGCAGAAATAAATAAAATTTATAAATAATGAAAAAAGTATTATTAGGATTAACGCTAGTTCTTGGCATCAATTGTTTTTCACAACAAAAATCTAAAGTTCAAAAAGTTAATGGTATTGAGGTTTATTTGTTAGCAGAACCAGTAAGAGAATATAAAGTTTTAAAAACTAGTGGAAAAGGAATTCAATGGGGTTCTTTGCTAACTTATGGTTTAGTTAATGAGAGCATTTCAGATAAAGTAACTAATTATATTAAAAAATTAGCAAAGCATTATAAAGATAGAAATATTGAATTTGATGCTGTAATTTACTCTCATGGAAAACAAATGACTGCAATAAAATTTTCTGAATTAAAAACGGAAGAGAATGATAGAATTGCGATTGTTCATGAAATAGAGGGTATTCCTGTTTATGTGATGAGTAAACCAATCTCTGACTACAAATACATAAAAACGATTAAAGGTGGGATAAAATGGAAATCTGCATTAACTGCCGGCTTACTAAATAATAGTATTGAAGAAGACTTGCTGAAGTTTAAAAATAAAATGAATGTAGATTACGAGAAAAAACAAATGTTAGCAATTATTTACGAACGTGGAAAAAGTGTAGATGAAATAAAATTAGCTAAATAAAAAGTATATCCATTTATAGATGCGCCTAATTCTGAGCCCCCCACTCTTTTTTGGGTGCTATCTATTTTCTATTCGTTTTATATTTTTTAACTTCGCCTTTAGCCAGCATGAAAGTTGTTCAGCATGTTGTAATGTTCAAAAGGTAGTTATGAATTTTAATCAGATAAAAGAAAACACTAAAGCCATAATTAATAAATTATTCCCTGTATCGGAGCGATCTCTAGATCTAGTTAGCGAATTGATAGAAATTGAAGTTTATGAAAAGGGGAATGTTTTTATTGATAAAGGAAAAAAAAATAATAGTGAATATTTTGTCTTTGAAGGTATATGCCGTAGTTTTTTATTAAATCCAGATGGAGAAGAAGTAACAATCTCTTTTTTTCTTGATGAGGGAGTGCTCTCTCCAAATAAAACGAGAACGGCTAATCAAATATCTCAACTCAACTTTCAAGCGCTTACAAAGGTAACCTTAGCCAGTTTAAATGCAGACAAGTTTGAGCAGCTGATGATAAACCACATTGACATCCGTGAGTTTGGAAATATGGTTTTACAAAATGAACTCCTTGCAAAAGTTGAAAAAGAAATTGGTCTAGCTTCATTCACTGCCAAAGAAAGACTCATTTTTTTTAGAAAAAAATATCACTTTTTAGAAAACCTTATCCCACACGTAGATATTGCATCATATTTAGGTATTACAAATGTATCTTTAAGCAGACTTCGTAGAGATCTTACATCATAAATAGTATCTTTTAACAAATGTTAATTGGTTTATAATTGATGTTATCAATCTTTGTAGTGAATAAAACAAAGAAAGATGAAGAACTTTTCAAGTACCACCAAACAAGGATTTAATATAAATAAAATTAATCCACTATGGTATCTCGCAATGGGAGTAGCTACCATGACCTTAACTCACATGACCTTTAGTATTGAAGTCATGGCTTGGGTTTCAAGTGTTCCATTTTTAATTTATCTAAGTCTCACACAAGGCTGGAAGTCAAGATTAACCTTTTTTCTCGCTTTGGTTTTGGCTTGGTCCTTTGTTGTAACGAAGATTATTACCGATCCAATTCCACTGGCGATGGTAATCCTATACTCGATTCCAATTAGTTTGTTTCACTTGCCGGGATATTTGATCTGGAGCAAATTTAAAGATCAGAAATATGCGCTGTTTCTATTTCCTGTCATCATGGTTATTATGGAATGGATTCAATACACCTTTACACCCTTTGCCAGCTGGGGAGTAGCAGCATATACCATGCACGATAATGTATCACTTATTCAAACAGTATCCTTGTTTGGGTTGGCTGGTCTAAGCTTTCTGATTTATTGGGTTAATGTTTCAATTGCCAATATTATCATCAAACGAAAAACTGCAATTTCAACATTTCAGCTTCCGTTAATTATGCTGTTTCTTTTCATTTTTTTTGGCTCTATCCGATACGATATGAGCAAAGCCAATGGCAGTGACACTATAACTGTTGCAGCAGTTGGAACAGACTCGGAGGCAAGTGGTTTACCATTGCCAACTAAGGTAAGAACAGAACAGACTAAAACCACATTATTTAAACGAACCAGAACTGCTGCTGAAGGTGGTGCTAAAATAATATCGTGGAACGAAGCTGCTATATTTATAATGCCTGAAGATGAGCAGGAATGGATTAACTCCATCAAAGAACTAGCTGCTGAACTCAATATCACTTTGGTGGCTTCTTATGTGTTACCTATTTCACAATCTCCTTTGAGGTATGAGAACAAGTACCAGTTTATAGATTTCTCAGGAAATATTACGCATACATATCTCAAGCATCAACCCGTACCAGGAGAACCAGCTGTGCAGGGAAAGTCACCTTTAAAAGTTGCTGATATAAAAGGAACAAAAGTCGCGGCCGCAATTTGCTATGATTATGATTTTCCGTATCTGGCAAAAGGATATGGGGAATTAGGAGCTGATATAGTTGTTGTTCCATCAAGTGATTGGAGGGGTATTGACCCTTTGCATACTGAAATGGCTGCATTTAGAGCTGTCGAGCAAGGTCACTCCGTGCTGCGTTCAACGCGCTTTGGTCTTTCAGCTGCAATAACACCTTATGGTGAGATGGTTTCACAAATGAGCAGTTTTGATAAAAATGATAAAATTATGTATGCAACATTATCCACTAAACGTGTTACTACATTATATGCTATTATTAAAGATATTATTGTTTATCTGTCTTTTGGTTTTTTATTGTTTTTTACAATAATTTCAATACGATTAAAAAATACAAGACATTCTATTTAAGACTTAAAATACTATCCGTTGGCTAGGTTCTTGAAAATAGCTTCTCATAAAAACATGACTATTTTTATGGAAAAAAGTTAAATTTTAATCAATGAAAATATCTCCACAGTTAAAAATGAACATAAATAAGGTAGTAATTATTACTATTGGTTACATGGTTCTAAATGGTTTTATTTTTGTTTTAAATTACACCACGATTAATTCCCCACTTTCTCTGGGGGTTTCCCCACGATTTAATTTCATTAATTATTTTCTAACTTCACTATTAATAGGCCTAACTGCAGGTGTATTAGGCGGTGCTTTGCTTGTTTGGGTCAACAATAAATTATTCAATAGGCTGTCATTTAAATTGGCTATGCTTACTACTTTATTAGCCTATATCTTAATTTTTTTACTTGTTTCTTTAGTAGCTTGGATGATTATGCTTATTGGAGAATATGGGCTTCTCGGAATTTCTATTGACACTATTAAAACTACTTTGGAGTTTGTTCTTAATCCAACGTTGGTGGTGAATTTCTTTTTATGGGGTAGTATATCACTTTTAACACTTTTTTTATTACAAGTAAACGATAAATTCGGCCCAGGTATTTTAATAAAATTTCTGTCAGGGAATTACTATCAACCTAAAAAAGAGAAGAGAATATTTATGTTTATGGATATGCGTTCTTCAACTAATATTGCTGAGAAAATAGGTAATTATAAGTACTTTAATTTACTGAGAGATGTATATGCAGACATAACCAATACTATTTTAAATTATGAAGGAGAAATATATCAATACGTTGGAGATGAAATTGTAATCTCATGGTCTGTTCAAAAAGGAGTTAGACACGAGAATTACCTTCGTTGCTTTATTGCAATTCAAAAAAACTCATTGAATTAGGCTCAGTTTATAAAGATAAATATGGAATTATTCCTGAGTTTAAGGCGGGTGTGCACTACGGTTTTGTAATTGCTGGAGAGATTGGTGTTATTAAGAAGGATATCATTTATTCTGGAGACGTGCTAAATACCACTGCTCGAATACAAGAATTGTGTAATCATTATAATGTAGATATCTTACTTTCTAAAGATGTTTTTGATTTAATTCCTAAGAGTAAAAGTTTTGAAATTAAACCTTTAAATTTTATTGAATTGAGAGGAAAAAAAAGAAAAATAAACTTAGTTACAATTATCTAAGTCTGATTGGTGAATACTAAAATTATGGTTTTTTAATTCCTTACTAAAATTCTAAAAATTTGTAGTAAAAAAATGTGATTTTGATACATATGTATCGGTTTTGTATATGAAAAGTAGCAGATTTAAGTGTGCTACTTTTTAGTTAAAAACAAAGATAGCAGAAAAGAACCAAACTTTCATTTTATCTCTTAACTGCTATTTTTCATATTCGTTGTTGGCTGTTCGTTCTTTTATATTTTTGAAAAACTCAGCACTCTGCTAAACATAATTGTATAAAGCAATTTTTTAATTTTCAAACTTCTCAATATCATTTAAAAACTCTAAAGCTTTCATCGTTTTTGAACCTGTAAATAACCTTATCGTTTTTCTTATCCATTTAATATGTAGGTTTTTGTAAGTTAGTTTATTTAAAAACCAAACTAACGGGATAATTAATAAGGAATTAACCATAAGGTATTTTAAAACAAAATCAGCGTCCATATTTGCATATAAGTCAATGTTGAATAAAGAACCGCAAGCAACCACGACATATGACCACCATATTGGGGTGGATAAAAACATTAATTTTACAAATAACAATCCGTGAGCATTTACTAATTCTATCTTTTTTCTTATGTCAACTATTGGTTTTGCAAAGTCAATTTGTTGCAATAAGGTAACTTGTCCAATACTGCCCGCTAATGCAATTAGTGTGAAAACACCAACAATAATTCCGCTTATCGCTAGATGTGGTTGGCTCCAATTACTTGCAATATAATTTCCCATAAATAATGCTAATAAAGAAAAAACTATAATTTCTATAATTCTGTACTTAAGAATACTTAGTGTTCTCTTTTCTGATTTTTCTAAATTGATACTTTTAAAAGAGGCTACATTTAAACTTAATTTTTCATCTAGTTTAGAATCGTAAGCTGCTAATATATTTTTTAATTCGTTTGCTTCCATAATTTTATATATTTTGAAATTCTTTTTTTAATTTTAATTTAATTCTACTAATTTTTGTGGCGACATTAGTTTTAGTAATACCAAGTATTTCTGAAATTTCCTCATAACTTTTCTCTTCTAAATACAATAGCATTAGTGCTTTATTTAGTTCGTTTAAATTTTGAATGAATTCTTGTAATAACTTTAGATGATAATTTAATTCTGTTTGCTCTTCAATAGTATCTTCTTCTATTTTGAAAATTGATTCTTCATTGTAAAAATCATTTTTCATAGACCACTTTTTTTCTTTTCTATAAAAAGAGATCGCAACGTTTAGGGCAAGTCTATACATCCAAGTTGAATATTTATAATCGCTATTATAATTATCAAACGAATTCCATAATTGGATAATAATTTCTTGTTCTAAATCTTTTTTATCTTCTTTATTTTGGCAATAAGAGTTCACAATTTTATAGATGATTTTTTTATGCTCATCTATAGTTTTTATGAAATGTTCTTTTTTATTTGCCATCATTTGTAAGTGATTTTACTTTTGTAATTTATAATTATTTATTCATTGTGAAACTAAATCTCTTTGTTTAATATATTATTCGCAATGCAGATAAAAAAATCACACTTTTTTAGAAAAATATTATAAATAATAAGAAAAAGCAGTGATTATAGTTCCTAGAATTAAACTAGAAATACCTTCTTTTAATGATAAACGTTTTTGGTTGATAGTGTCTGAATAAGCAATCCATAATGCAAGTAATGCACAAGAAAAAAATATTGCAACAATATAAGTTGGGAAATTAATAGTAATTATACCAAACCAACTGAAAACAATTTCTTCTAGTACTGTAAATCCGAATGTGGCTAATATAGGGTTTGATTTTGTAGGTTTTAATATTAACAAGATGCCACCATAGGACAGAATTAAGCAAATAATTAGTGGTAAAACTTGATTAAAATAGGATAAACTGAAATAACTCTTTAAAGAAAAATCAAAATATTCTTTTAAATTAGTATTTAAGTCTGATTGTAATAGGAAGATTATACTACATAAAATGCCTATAAATGAAAATGCTATACCGATAATTTTTCTAGTTGCCATATTATAATAAGTTCGTTTACTTATTATTCGCAAACTTTTAAAAAAGTCACACTTTTTATAATTTATTTAGCTTGTTGATTAAAATAATATAGCTTTTGTTCAGGACGACTCAGAATGACAGCCAACGTGTATTATGTAAATGTAATCACTTTTTAGAGAATTTTAGATCTCATCTTTATTGTTATTTCTGACTAATAATTAGAATATTAGCTTATGTTTTTATTGGTAAATGAATGACATGGGTTTAGGGATGGACATTAGTTCTGACGGAAGACGATTAGCAACACCTAGCAAAGATAAAACAGTTAAAATTTGGAAGGTTTCTAAATGAAATTTAGTAAAACAATAAATTTCTGACTACTAGTATAGTAAACAACTTACGTTATGACCGATTTAAATTTGATAGATAAATTCCTACTACTGGCATTAGATGATGAAAAAGGAAAATTTAATTCTGGCCCTTTTGCATTAACCTATGGACTTTCTGGAGCAATATTTTTAGAACTTTCCTAAAGAGAGAGTATCTCTATAATTGACAAAAAAGTAGTTGACTGTAAGATAAAAATTGCATAAAGATAATAATTGGAAAAAAACAGATTTATCTTTTATTAGAATCTATAATTTCATAAAATTCTTTCTTTCCTTTTACAGTAAGATAAGGATAAAGTATGCTTAATAAAGTATTTGCTTTTTTTTCTATTATACTCTCATTAATTCTCCCTCCATATAATACGGTAGAATACAACCAAGTA
>TARA_R110002072_G_scaffold303010_1_pt1 | contig 16471 bp, 11 predicted proteins | sample TARA_R110002072 | Tara Oceans TARA_R110002072 (sample SAMEA4397118) | marine metagenome | biome: Polar Biome; feature: [SRF] surface water layer (ENVO:00010504); material: water (ENVO:00002006), including particulate matter (ENVO:01000060) such as... | depth 5 m | reverse complement strand
GTGAATTGCTTACAAACTTTTATCTTTACTGATAATTCGCAATAGACCAACACTTAACGTGTTGGTCTATTGCTTTTTACAGATTAAAATAGAATAAAAAAAACAAACTATTTTTCAGAACAATTCTAACTGCTGACTTGGTTTTTCTGTTTCTACTTGTCTCATTCCAAAGAACAGTTCCATCATACTGAATTGCTTATCGGTAATGTGTAAAATACCTACTTTTCCATATTCAGGTAAATTTCTTTTTACGCGAAGTATATGAACATTCGCATTTTCTCTGCTTGGACAATGACGCAAATAAATGGAAAACTGAAACATATTAAAACCATCTTTGATTAATTTTTTTCTAAACTGTTGTGCTTCTCGCCTATCTTTCTTCGTTTCCGTTGGCAAATCAAAAAATACTAAAACCCACATACTTCTGTATTGATTTAAACGTGAATGTCTATCTGAATTATTCATAAACAGGATAAATTATCTTTCGACTTAATCCCGCATAACATTCATACAAAGAATTGGTCGTTCTACTCATCGCAACTAAAAGTGGACTTTTTTTTCCATCAATAATCACGTCTAAAGCAGGTATTTGAAGTAATTCCTTTTTTAAATCAATCGTCAGTACGGATAAATCGTCTTCCGTATCCATTAAATGTGAAACAACTACATCTACATAAGGCCGATAAGGTTCCATGATGTCATCGGCTAAACAATAAGCATTGTATTTATTTCTGTGATGAATGCCGAAAGTTGGGAATAGTCCTGAACTAATTAATGCTCTTGCAGTAATTGCCCGTAAGATTGCGTACCCATAATTCAATAAGTTGTTAGGAGGAAAACCAGCCCGATGTCTTGTAAATCCTTCAATATCAAATAGGTTTTTCCAATAATAGGCTGCTGCTTGTGCTTCATGGTTTTTTGCATCGCCAGACTTCACTTCTTTTGACCAATACATCATATTATTCGCAGAAACAACACCCCTTTCTTTTAAGTGCAGAGCTTGGTTCATAATTTTAGACTGAACCGTTTGTTGCCAAAGGTTCTTTTTTAATGGTTCAGAAGCGTTCAATTGCAAACGAAATCGCTCGCTTTGTTCCGAATGTCCTTCTAAAGGCTGAAATAAACCCACAGGCATGTGTCGATCGTCACAGGTGATTAAGGCCACATTATTTGCCATCAAACGTTCTACTAAAGAGGTGGTAATAGTGATGTGTTTACTTTCTAAAACAATTACAGCCACATCTTCTATCGCAATAGTTTTCGTGTAGCTTTCAGTTGGTTCTTTTAATCGTTGTGATAATTTAGGTTGTTCTGGTTCTTCAGGGTAACGCACAAGTATTTGATCATTTTTTAACGACAAGTATGCCGGATTACCGAAGTGTAAAGTTCGTTTTATCATTACAGTGAATATTGGTGTAATGAATTTTTACGGTAAAAATGAGTCAAAAGTTTCTTACTTTTATTTTAACAATTAAAGTGATAGAGTTAATGTCAACATATTGCTATTGAAGAAATATAAAATCAAAAAAATGACACAAAAAGATAAATTCTTGTGTCATTCTTTTTAAGATAAAATTATTGATATTTAATATTCACCAGTATGAACTATTTTTCCAAGATGATTGATACGGACTTTAACAATATCATGAATAGAATTTAAACCTAATTGAGATTTATAAGTGATGTTTTTTAATTCTTTTTTATTTTCTACTGTTGTTTCTAAATGATGTCTGAAAAAATAATTCTTTGTTGAAATTTTCTGAACTCTAAATAAATTAGGACTTATTTTAGAATAATTTTCTTCATCTAACAGGTCAATACTCTGGGGGTTAAAATCAGTTTTTTCATTTGGAAAGACAAACATTTCATTTTGTTTCATTGTAAATAAAAACTCCCACCCCAAATGGCTATTAAAACTTTTATCAATTATTGGGTGATTATTTGATGCGGCAGTCACTGCTTCATAAAACGAAACCACTTTTTCTTGTAATTTCCCATTTTCGTCACGGTATATTGATACATGGTGGTTATTACCTGTACTTACATAATCAGCAGGAATTTTCTCACCATTATTATTCAGTATTTCCTTACCAAAATGATCTTTTTTATAATGAAGAGGTTCTGCATTACTAACACCAGTAATAGTTACTCTTTTTATTTGTATTCCTTTCTTTTTATTTAACCAGATTGGTTTCTCTTCAAGATTAACAAATGCTTTTTTTGCATCACCTCCAAACTCTTTCAATCGATTAATAAGAACTTTTTTTACCGCTTCATCAATCACTTTATCAACCTTAAGGTCTGGGGTTATCTCCTTACGAATAGTGTATATTTCTTCAAAGCAAAATACTTCAGTCAATGGTTTATCATTAAAAATGATTGGCTGTTTTTTTAATAATTTGGTATCAAAAGCAACATCCGGTTTATTTTCATATTGCTGTATGTGTTTGAGCACAACTTCCTTTATCTTTGGATCTACAATAAGTTCAATTTGTTCTAAAGTAAGTCTTTTGCTTATTTTACTAGGTTTACTCAAACATCTTTTACTCTTACCATATATTGTTTCTTTATGCAACTGACCTCTTGGAGTTAACTCTATTTTTTCATTAAAACCTTTATCTTTTTTTGTTTTATTATTATTTCGAGTAACTACTTTATTTTTTGCTTTAAAAGAAATCAAGATATTTTCAAGATGTTTTTTGGCTTCAGTTCTAAATTCACCTATCGGAATAGGAGCTTTAAATCGTTTTTTTGTGTTTCCTTTTTTATCTTCATAAACTTCAATTACCTTTTCTTTTATACCATACAAGTCACTTTTATCATGAGGCAATTCATCATAATTTTGAATACGAACAATTGTATTTAAATTATTTAAATATTGAATGTGATTATGGGAAGTAAAGGCAATTGTAATCGCGTCCATGGCGTGATGTCTATGGTCATCTCTTTTTGTCCAATCAACTATTTTAGGAATTTGACGATCATCTTTTGATTTCTCATATTTCACAAGGTCTAATTCAGCATATTTGTCCCAATTTAATTCTTGTAAAACATTTATCAATTGCCAATCTTCACGCAACTTACTGGTAACAGAACCGGTTACTGGAACAACTTTTCTACAGACTTCCATTAACATTGTTCTCGCTTTTTTAGAAATATATTGTGTATTTCTTAAATCTCTTTCAATAAAATTATCTGGAATTTTTTCAACATTCATTAAAAGTTTTTTATACTTTGTTTTGCTGATCTTTTTTTCTTTTTCTAATTTTTCAACAACATTCAAGTAACGATTATAATCTTCCGTTTCTTTTCCATACTTTTCTTCAATTGCATCTATTCCAGTTTTATTGCTTTTCCATCTGTTAAAATCACGTACAGATAAAGTTTTATTAGAAAAAGAATCATCAAACAATAATGCTTTTGGAATAATGTGTTCAACATCAAATTCTTTAGAAAACAACTTATTAAAAGGTACATATGTATTGGTGTAAATCGTTTTATATCCATTTGACTCCAATTCCTCGTACAATTTATATTTAATAATATCATTTTTTGTAATTCTTACTCCAGTATTAAATGGATGTAAATCTTTTAAAATGCTTCTTATATTATCGTGTTGTTTATTTGCAGAATTTATATATTTAGTAGTCTCAGCTCTTTCTTTTGCACTCTTTTTTAATTCTCGAGCTAATTCAATTCTTATTTCATCTGGTCGTCCATATTCATTAATTAATGCATTTACAACATTAACCAACTGATTCAATATTTTTTCAACAACTGGATTACGTAAACTATTTTTAGGTAATAAATCTAGAACCTCTTTTAATTCTCTTTTTTCATTTTCTTCCTTTGTGATAGAATGGGAATGATTATAGCCTGCTAAACTACATGATTGAGAATAGTCGTTCCCTTCTTTCAAATAAGGCAATATTTTACGAATAGCGCGTGTACTTAAGCTACCGTAATCATCTTTAAAAACAACATTCACTAAAACGTTGCCATATTCTCTTGTAAAGCCAAATTTTTCTTTTAGATGAAAAAGAAGTTTTTCATTTCCTGAAACAGAATCATCACCTTCATACGAATATAGAAGATGCCATAATTGAAAAGATGCTTGCTTTTCATACTCTTCTCCTTTTAATTCCGAATCAAAGAATAAAATTTCTTTATCTACACCTATCGTTTCAAAAATCTTAGCTGTCGCTTCAATATCAAATGCATCAACCCCTTCATGCCCTGAAAGATCAATAATTGATTGGTAGGCTTTGAATAAAACCTGGTTGGTGATATTTCCTTCAAGACCATCTTTGTAATTCAGTTCCCAATTCTTAGAATCTTTATCAAAAACAATCTTTAATATTTGGATGCTTGATAACTTCCCTTTTCTATTTAATTCAAGAAAAAGATTATTTCTAATTTCTAATTCTTCATCACAATTTTGAATAGTCCACTTTTCCTTAGTAATAACATTTTTAAATTCTAAATTATTTAAAATACTCCATATTTTAAACTCCTGAAAAATCGGTGATGATTTTGGAATAACTCTAGGCCCTACGATTCTTTTCTTAGGTTTCCCATAAGAATCAATAATTATTTTCCCATCTTTTCCGGTTAATTCTATTTCCCTTTTTTCTAATTCACAAATGCTTATTAAACCTTTTTGAGATTTTAATCTACGTTGATAAAAAATAATTACGTCTCGTATTTCTTTCTTCAATTCATTGGTTAAAACTGAGTGATGCTTAACCTGTTCATTCCATATTTTTTCAAACTCATCAATATAATCTTGGCGATAAAAAACTTGATTTTTCAATCGAGCGTGTTTATTCCCTTGTAATTGAGTAAACAAAAACTGGCCTATTGTTAAGTTTTGAAAGAATAACTCTTTAGACCTATCACTAATAGCACCTAAATAACCACTTGAATTACTAATGTTAACATTAATTTCCTGTAAAACAATTGCTAAGCGCTCTAAAGTCAACTTTGTAGATAAAGCATCTACTCTCCATTGGTAATTTTCTTTTTTTAGTTCCTTTCCTTTCGTTGTTCTTTTTTCTCCAACAATTTGAAACGGCTCTTCACATATTGCCCAAGTAGCAGCTTTATTTTTATCAGCCAATTTTATTCTCAATTTATCAGTAAGTATATCAGGATGAAATTTTCTCTGAAACTCCCAAATCCTGCTAAATTCAGCTTTTAAATCTGATCGATAAAAATCAGGTAAATGCTTTTTATTTTGATTTAATAAACCTAAAACATATTGACCCGGTGTCATTCGATCACTTGACAATAGTTTAGCAACATCCATTCCGTCAATTGCTTGTCCGTCTCCTTCATCTTTTGCTTTTCGATTACTTTTATACCCTCGCTTTTTATTAATTGATAATAAAATTCGTGCAAAATCAGTCAAACTAACTTTTTCGGTAACAGCTTTTGACCTTAACTCCCAAAGGGTATGAGTTGTTTGTTTCCCCTCTTCAATTAAAACACTATTTTCGTCAATTATGGAATTCTCTTTTAAAATTTTCAAGAGTTCTTTTCTACGTAATTTATAACGTTGTAGATTTCTTCTTGCACCTCTTTTTAGAGTTCTGTCTGCGTTTATAGTTATAGCTTTTCCTTTTGAGAAATCGGTGCTTTCATCACTTGTTAATGGAACCAATCGTACTCCAGCTTTAATAATTTCTGATTTCTCAGTATCATTTTCAGCTTCATTCACCATGGCCCAACCAATAGAAGTCGTCCCTAAATCTAATCCTAAAATTCTCTTATTCATTACTTAATATGTTATTGTGGTTGTGGTGAGTGTTGTCACAAAAATTCTTTATCGCTTAAATTTAATAATAAAAAGAGAACTTAGTCCAAAAAAACAATTACATTTGTAACAGTTTGTAAGCAATTCACAATAAGGATTATTCCGCTGTGAAAACATTCAAAGCGGTGCGCAAGTATCGCTTTTTTCTTTGTAATCAGTTAATTTTAATCTTTGAAGCAAAAATACATTGAAATAAAAGGTGCAAGAATGCACAACCTCAAAAATATTGATGTTAAAATTCCGCATGGGAAATTTACCGTTATCACAGGTCTTTCAGGTTCGGGGAAATCTTCCCTCGCTTTTGATACACTTTATGCTGAAGGTCAAAGAAGATATATCGAAAGTCTTTCTTCTTATGCACGTCAGTTTTTAGGCAAACTCAATAAACCAGAAGCGGACTATATCAAAGGAATAGCTCCTGCAATTGCAATAGAACAAAAAGTAACGACGAACAATCCCAGATCAACAGTCGGCACAAGTACAGAGATTTATGATTACCTAAAAGTACTATTCTCTAGAATAGGCAAGACCATCTCTCCTATTTCTGGTAAAGAAGTAAAAAAAAACAACGTTTCTGATGTTATTGATTTCTTAAGAAAACAAAAAAAAGGTTCAAAACAAATTATCCTTGCACCACTTGAAGGCTGGGAAAAGTATGGAAATGATAGACAACTGGACATTCTAAAAAAACAAGGTTACGTTCGGCTCTTTTTAAATAGCGAGTTCATTAATATAGAAGATGTCATCAAAGACATCCCTAAGAACATTTCAAAATCTCTGCTTATAATTGACAGAATTGCGGTGGATTTTTCCACCGATGACAATATTTCTCGTTATGGTGACTCAATTTCACTGGCTTATGCAGAAGGAAACGGAGATTGCATCATTCATTCCACAGAAACAAAAAAAAATAAACCCTTTTCAAATCGTTTTGAATTGGATGGCATGGAATTTCAAGAGCCCAACGAACATTTATTCACATTCAATAACCCTTACGGTGCTTGTAAAAAATGTGAAGGCTTCGGAATGGTCATTGGTATCGATCCAAATTTAGTCATCCCAAACAAGAATCTCAGTCTTTTTGAAGGTGCTGTTATGCCTTGGAAAGGAGAGAAAATGAGTCGTTACAAAGATAAATTCATCGACAAAGCGACTGACTTTCCTATTCACCGTCCCATTAATGAACTAACTGACGAAGAATTGAATTTGCTCTGGAACGGAGCTAAAGGAATTAAGGGGATTAATGATTTTTTTACGTTTGTAGAAAGTAAATCTTATAAAATACAGTACCGTGTGATGCTATCTCGGTATCGAGGTAAAACCAGCTGCAATGATTGTCATGGAACTCGACTTAGAAAAGATGCTTCTTATGTCAAAATAGGGAAACATTCAATTATGGATATTGTCCTTATGCCCATTGATGAGGCTCTATCATTCTTTAATGGTATAAAAGCAAACAAACATGACACACAAATAACAAAACGAATTCTTCCAGAGATAACAAATCGTTTACAATTCTTACAAAAAGTTGGATTAGGGTATTTAACTTTGAATCGAGCATCGAGCTCTCTTTCTGGTGGAGAATCACAACGGATACACTTAGCAACATCAATCGGAAGCAGTCTTGTTGGTGCAATGTACATCTTGGATGAACCTTCTATTGGTTTACATCCTCGTGATACGGATAAGTTAATTACCGTACTTAAATCACTTCGAGATATTGGTAATACCGTAATTGTAGTCGAACATGAAGAGGATATGATGAAAGCTGCTGATGAAATTTTAGACATAGGGCCAATGGCGGGGTTATATGGTGGAGAAATAGTTTTCCAAGGGAATCACAAGAACCTCATCAAAGCAAAAGACAGTTTAACGGCAAAATACTTAATCGGGGAAGAAGAAATCCCAGTACCAAGCAGGAGAAGAACTTCAAAAAACAAACTCAGCATCAAAGGTGCTCGACAAAACAATCTCAAAAATGTAGAAGTTGATTTTCCGCTGCATAGTTTAGTATGTGTAACCGGAGTAAGTGGCTCTGGCAAATCAACTTTAGTCAAAGACATTCTTTTACCAGCTGTCAAAAGGGAATTGGGCATATTTGGAAATCAGCAGGGAGAATTTAAGACGTTTTCTGGAGACATGAAACACGTAAAAGCTGTTGAATTCGTCAATCAAAATCCAATTGGAAAATCATCACGAAGCAATCCAATAACCTATGTAAAAGCATTTGATGATATTCGTGATCTTTATTCGCGATTGCCTTTGTCAAAAGTCAGAGGATATAAGCCCGGATATTTTAGTTTCAATGTCGACGGTGGCCGCTGTGAAGTATGCGAAGGAGAAGGAGAAATAACTGTAGGAATGCAATTTATGGCAGACGTTCATTTGCTATGTGACCAATGTAAAGGCGCTCGATATAAAGTAGAAACATTAGAAATAGAATACCGAGGGAAGTCTATTTCTGATCTGCTACAAATGGATATTTCCAGTGCTTTAAAATTCTTCAAAGAAAGTAACGACCGGCTTGAAACCAAAATTGCATCTAAAATTGCCCCATTGGTAAAAGTTGGACTCGGTTATCTTAAATTAGGACAACCATCAAATACATTGAGTGGTGGTGAAGCTCAAAGAATTAAATTAGCTTCCTTTCTTGCCAAAGGTTCTGCTAGTCCTTCTACCCTGTTTATTTTTGACGAACCAACGACAGGGTTGCACTTTCATGATGTACGCAAACTTCTAATCGCTTTTGATGAATTGATTGATTCTGGCCATTCTATCATTGTTGTTGAGCACAATTTAGATGTGATAAAATATGCAGATTGGATCATTGACATCGGACCTGAAGGTGGCAATAAAGGAGGTGAAATTGTTTTTAAGGGAACACCAGAAGAGTGTATTAAAGATGAGAAAAGCTATACGGGATACTATTTGAAGGAGAAAATTTCAGCAAAAGTTTAAAACACTCCTTGAATTTTCAGAATGATGACTGTTATATAGGCAATGTAGGAACTGAAAAGAATCACTCCTTTCAGTCTTCCTATTCTTTTTCCAATATACAAAACTAATAGAAGAAGCAATGTTATCGCTACCATCCAAATCAGATCAAAGTGTATGACAGATTCTGATACCTCAATAGGTTTTACCATAGAAGTTAATCCTATGACCGCCAATAGGTTGAAAATATTTGAACCTATTAAGTTGCCGATTGAAATGTCTGTTTCCTTTTTGAAAGCCGCAACACACGAGGCAACTAACTCTGGCGCAGAAGTCCCAAATGCTACAACGGTTACACCAATAATTACATCTTTATTTGGATTGGTTGCGAGAAGCTCGTTGGCAATAGTTACTGCCCCTTTAACGAACCAATCTGCACCTAAATAAAGACCAACAAACCCAAGCGCTAGAAACATGCTTGACTTCCAAAATGGTTCTTCTTTGTATTCTTCAATCTCTTTGTTCTCTGTTTCTTCTAACATGCCTTTTTTTCTAGACTTACCTATCATCCATGTGATGAAGAAAAACAAAAGGCTAAACATAAATAATCCTTCAATCATTGAAAACCAGCCGTCCAAAGCTAAAACGGATACCAATAAAGTGGCAAACAACATCGTTGGGTAGTCTATTCTCTTTGTATTTCTATCAATAATTATTGGAAATATAATGACAGTCACCCCCAAAACTAAAGCAATATTAGCAATATTGGAGCCGATAACATTTCCAACTGCTATTCCGGGATTGCCGTGTAACGCACTCTTTAAACTAACCAATAACTCTGGTGCAGATGTTCCAAACGCAACAACTGTCATACCGATTACCAATGATGATATTTTAAGTTTTTTAGAGAATCCAACTGCTCCACGAACTAAAAACTCACCACCAAGAATTAAAACAGCAAGCCCAAGAATAAGGTAGAGAAAATCCATTTAATTAATTTAGAATGCAAAGTTAGTAAGAATTTCAAGATTCAAGATTTGGATATTGAGAAATTCTGAATTTCCAAATCTTTACATATATTTGCTTAAAATCAAGTTGTATGAAATATTTTTTTGCCATTTTCATTATTGTTATCTCGTTTTCTTGTAAAAAGAAAAAAATAGAAAAACAAGCTGAAACAGATGAAGCTATTATCGTTCAGTATATTAATGACAACAATTTAACAGCTACCGCAACGGGTACAGGTTTATACTATACTATGGATGTTGTTGGAAGTGGTGCAAGTCCTAATGTAAATTCCGATGTAAGAGTAGCTTATCAAGGTTTCTATACTGATGGGAGTGTTTTTGATGAAAGCTTACAAACAGGCATAATTTTCAACTTACAGCAAGTCATTCAAGGTTGGACAGAAGGCATACCTTATTTTAAAGTTGGAGGTAGCGGTAAACTATTAATTCCTTCAGCATTGGCGTATGGAACGAATGGAAGTGGCTCCGTACCACCAAATAGTGTTTTGATATTTAATATAGAATTAATCGAAGTTTTGTAATCAATTTGAATAATTTACTTTAACAAAAAATCCCGCTCTTCGAAATAACGAAGGGCGGGATTTTTAATTTCTGAGAATGACCTTACGCCAATACTTCTTTCACTTTATCTGCAGCTTCCTGCAACAATGTTACTGAAATTACATCCAATCCAGATGCTTCGATTAATTCTTTTGCTTCCTTAGCGTTCGTTCCTTGTAAACGAACAATTAATGGAACTGGAAATGTACCAAATTTTTGATAAGCATCAACAACACCTTGTGCAACACGGTCACAACGCACGATTCCACCAAAAATGTTGATTAATATTGCTTTAACATTTTTATCTTTTAAAATGATATTGAATGCTTTTTCAACTCTTTCTGCATCTGCAGTACCTCCAACATCTAAAAAATTTGCCGGATTTCCCCCAGATAATTTAATAATATCCATTGTAGCCATTGCTAATCCAGCTCCATTAACCATACAGCCGACGTTTCCATCCAATTTCACAAAGTTCAAACCAACCTCATCAGCTTCAACTTCTGTTGGGTCTTCTTCCGTTTTGTCACGCATTGCAGCATAATCAGGATGTCTATATAATGCGTTTCCATCCAATGTAACTTTTGCATCAACTGCAATAATTTTATCGTCAGAAGTTTTTAACACAGGATTAATCTCAAACATGGAAGCATCACAACCTTCATAAGCTGCATATAATGAAAAAATAAACTTTGACATTTGCTTCATGGCTTGTCCAGAAAGGCCTAAATTGAAAGCAATTTTTCTAGCTTGAAATCCTTGAATACCAACTTTAGGATTAATTTCCTCTTTAAAAATTAAATGGGGTGTATTCTCAGCAACAGATTCAATATCCATTCCTCCTTCTGTCGAATAGACGATAGTATTTCTTCCTTTTTCTCTGTCTAATAAAACAGACATATAAAACTCTGATGGCTCAGAAGCGCCAGGATAATAAACATCTTGTGCAATTAACACTTTATTCACCAATTTCCCTACTCCATTTGTTTGAGCAGTTGTTAAATGACCTCCTAATATACCTCTTACAGTATCTTCTAACTTATCAATGCCTTTAGCAAGGACAACACCATGAGAACCGGTCTCTTCAACAGTTCCTTTACCACGACCACCTGCATGAATTTGAGCTTTAACAACATACCATTCAGTACCTGTTTCAGCTGATAATTCTTTTGCTGCAGCTAGTGCATCCTCCGCTTTGTCAACGACTCGCCCTTCTTGGATAGCAACGCCAAAGCTTTTCAAAATTGATTTCCCTTGATATTCGTGTAAATTCATTTAGTTGAAGTTTTTTTGTAAAATTAATAGTAATTTTTAATTTCTCGCCTTGAGTCCATCAAAATATCAATTTTAAATTCTTCACTTTTCATTAATTAACTATCTTTGCTTTTTAAATTAAATTTGAATAACGATGAGTCACGGAATTAAACCAGGTGTAGCAACTGGAGAAGATGTACAGCGCATTTTTCGATATGCAAAAGCAAAAGGGTTCGCTTTACCCGCTGTAAATGTTACGAGCACCAGCACCGTCAATGCAGTTATGGAGACAGCATCCATGATGAACTCACCTGTAATTATTCAATTCTCTAACGGAGGTGCTCAATTTTATGCTGGTAAAGGTTTGACGAATGATGACTTTTCAGCAAGCATAGCAGGAGCTGTTTCGGGTGCAAAACATATACATGATTTAGCAGAATTATATGGAGCAACTGTTATTCTTCATACAGATCATGCAGCAAAAAAACTACTACCCTGGATAGATGGACTGCTGGATGCCAGTGAGAAATTCTACAAGGAAACAGGTAAATCATTGTATTCTTCGCACATGATTGACCTTTCTGAAGAACCTCTGGAAGAGAACATAGCTACTTGTAAGAAATACTTAGAAAGAATGAGCAAGATGGGTATGACTTTAGAAATTGAATTAGGAATTACAGGAGGAGAAGAAGATGGAGTTGACAATACTGATATTGATTCTTCCAAATTATATACTCAACCTTCAGAAGTTGCTTATGCTTATAAAGAATTGTTAAAGGTAAGCCCACAATTTACTATTGCAGCATCTTTTGGTAACGTTCATGGTGTTTATAAGCCTGGAAACGTGCTACTAACACCTAAAATTCTGGACAATTCTCAAAAATACATTGAAGAAAAATATTCAACTGATGCAAATCCTGTAGATTTTGTTTTTCATGGCGGCTCTGGCTCTACACTTGAAGAAATCAGAGAAGCAATCGGTTACGGGGTTATAAAAATGAATATCGATACTGATTTGCAATTTGCCTTTACCGAGGGAAGCCGCGATTATATTTATAACAAAATAGAATACCTTAGGACACAAATTGGTAATCCAGAAGGGACTGAGCTTCCAAATAAGAAGTACTACGACCCTAGAAAATGGCTGAGGGAAGGAGAAATCACATTTATTAAACGTTTGGAAAGATCGTTTTCTGATTTGAACAATGTGAATAGTTTATTTGAATAAAAAAGAAATTAAAAGCAATCAAATGAGTTGGTTTAAAAGAGATAAAGAGGGGATTACTACCTCGACTAAAGAAAAAAAGGAAACCCCAGAAGGTTTATGGCAGAAATGCTCGAATTGCAAGACTATTTTTGCTTCAGATGATTTGAAAAATAACTTTTATGTATGCAATCGTTGTAATCATCATGAGAGAATCGGTTCTGCTGAATATTTCGATATCCTATTTGATGAAGGAAAATATAGAGAGTTAAATCCTAAATTGGTTTCAGGTGACCCTTTGAAATTTGAAGATACAAAGAAATACACAGATCGAGTAAAAGCATCTCAAGAAAAAACAGGATTGAAAGACTCTATCAAAACAGCTCATGGAAAAGTAGATGGTGAAGATTTAATTATCGCCGCTATGGACTTCTCTTTTATTGGTGGGTCTATGGGGTCTGTTATGGGAGAGAAAATTGCACGTGCAATTGATGCTTCCATTAAAAAGAAGTGTCCATTTATGATTATTTCTAAATCAGGTGGCGCAAGAATGATGGAAGCTGGACTTTCTTTAATGCAAATGGCAAAAGTTTCTGGAAAACTGGGTCAACTGGCGGAAGCAGGATTACCCTATATTTCTTTCTTGACAGATCCAACAACTGGGGGTGTTACAGCATCTTTTGCCATGTTAGGTGATATCAATATTGCAGAACCAGATGCACTAATTGCCTTTGCAGGCCCCAGAGTTGTTAGAGAAACAATCGGACGCGATTTACCAGATGGATTTCAAACATCTGAATTTGTTTTTGAACATGGATTTTTAGATTACATTGTAGAGCGTCCTAAGTTAAAGGAAACGTTAGCACTGTCACTGAAATTATTTAGGTCTTAGAAAGAAATAAATGTTAATTCTCAATTACTAATTATTATTTGTTTACTTTTGCACCGTCGAAAGTCGACTACATAAAAATTATTTAAATAAATATTCGAATGTATTTAGATTCAAAATCAAAAACAGATATCTTCAAGAAACACGGAGGTTCTGAGTCAAACACAGGTTCTACAGAAGGCCAAATTGCATTATTCTCTTACAGAATTAATCACTTAACGGAGCATTTAAAAAACAACCGTAAAGATTATGCTACTCAAAGAGCACTGCAATTATTAGTAGGTAAGCGTAGAAGCTTATTAGATTATTTAACAAAAAAGGATATCGAGAGATATCGTGCAATTGTTAAAGAATTAGGATTACGTCGTTAATCTTCTTTAACATATAAATAAAATTGGGGGGCAATCGAATATTATTTCGACTGCCCTTCTTTATAAAAATGAACTGTGAGTCTCAGCTAAGCTCGACTGACAGTTTTTATTAAACAAGTAAACAAATAAATATGAATATAGGAATAACAAAGTCCATCACTATCGGAGGTAAAGAAATCTCCATTGAAACTGGAAAACTTGCTAAGCAAGCGGACGGTGCAGTAGTGTTACGAATGGGCGACACAATGATTTTAGCAACAGTGGTTGCTAATAGAGATGCAAGAGACGGAGTAGATTTCCTACCTCTTACAGTAGATTATAAAGAAAAATTCGCTGCGGATGGAAGAATCCCAGGTGGTTTCTTTAGAAGAGAGGCACGTCCTTCTGAAAGAGAAATTCTAGTTATGCGAATTGTAGATAGAGCACTGAGACCATTGTTCCCAGATGACTATCATGCAGAAGTTCAATTAATGATGCAATTGATTGCTTACGATGGTGTAAACAGTCCTGATGCATTGGCTGGATTTGCAGCATCTTGTGCAATTGCCGTTTCTGACATTCCTTTCGGAGGACCAATGTCTGAGGTGAGAGTAGCAAGAGTTGACGGAGAATTTGTTATTAATCCAACGTTGGAGGAAATGGCAAAATCTGACTTAGACTGTATGGTTGCTGGAACGATAGATAATATCGTAATGGTAGAAGGTGAAATGTTAGAAATTTCTGAAGATGAATTAGTGGATGTGATTAAAATTGCACACGAGTCTATCAAGAAACAATGCCAATTCCAATTGGATTTAGCGAAAGAAGTTCCAACAACTTCTCCAAAGAGAGAATATTCTCATGAAGATCACAACGATGAAGTTCGTGAGAAAGTGATGGCATTCGCTTATGACAAATGCCGTGCTGTTGCAAAACAAGGTTTGGCTGACAAATCTAAAAGAGCTGAACTATTTGGAGCTGTAAAAGATGAGTATATCGCTTCTCTATCTGAAGAAGAATTAGGAGTAGAAGGAAAATATATTTCTGTTTACTTCAAAGCAGCAATGAAAAAAGCAGTTCGTGACACGATGTTAGAAGATGGTATTCGTTTGGATGGTCGTAAGTTTGATGAAATTCGTCCAATTTGGTCAGAAGTTGATTACTTACCTACAGCTCACGGTTCTGCAGTCTTTACTCGTGGAGAAACACAATCGTTAATGTCATTGACATTAGGTGGTAAAATGGATGAGCAAATGATAGATGATGTTACCTACAATGGTAAAGAGTCGTTCATGTTGCACTACAACTTTCCTCCTTTCTCAACAGGAGAAGCAAGACCTATTAGAGGAACTTCTCGTAGAGAAATTGGTCACGGTAACTTGGCGCTTAGAGCATTAAAGCCTGTTCTTCCAGATGATAATGCATACACAATCAGATTGGTGTCTGAGATTCTAGAATCGAATGGTTCTTCTTCTATGGCAACAGTTTGTGCAGGAACACTTGCACTGATGGATGGTGGAATTCAAATCAAAGCACCGGTTTCTGGTATTGCAATGGGATTAATTGCGGGAGAAGGTAATTTCTGTGTCCTTTCCGATATACTTGGAGATGAAGATCACTTAGGTGATATGGATTTTAAAGTAACGGGTACTGCAAAAGGTATTACTGCTTGTCAAATGGACATCAAAGTAGATGGTTTACCATACGAAATTTTAGCTAAAGCATTAGACCAAGCAAAAGCGGGTCGTTTGCATATCTTAGATAAAATTACTGAGACATTGGATAAGCCAAATACAGAATTGAAACCACAAACTCCACGTATCGAAGCATTCAACGTGCCAAATGATATGATTGGAGCAATCATCGGACCTGGCGGAAAAATCATCCAACAGTTGCAAAAAGATACGAACACAACAATCACCATTGAAGAACAAGAAAATGGTGAAGGTAAAGTTCAAATCATGTCTAACAATGCTGATGATATGGACAACGCTGTTAAAACAATTCGTTTAATCGCTTTCCCTCCAATGGTAGAAGAAGGTGCTGAATACGAAGGAAAAATAAAATCACTACAAGCATACGGAGTATTTGTTGAGATTCTTCCAGGAACAGACGGTTTAATTCACATTTCTGAATTTTCTCACGAGCGCGTCACTAAAATGGAAGATGTTTGTAAAGAAGGAGATGTTGTAAAGTTTAAGGTAGTAAGTAGAGATCCTAAAACAAGAAAGTGGAAACTTTCAAGAAAGGTTCTTTTACCAAAACCAGAAACAACTGAAGGTTAAGATTAATAATTAACTTATATATCAGAATGGCTTCGAGAAATCGAGGCCATTTTTTTTTTGTATAACCGCTAAATAATTCTAAGAATCAAATTGTTCTTTAGAATAACTTTTTCAACGAATTTCTCATTTTGAAGTTGTTTAAAGTTGTCTAAGTAAAATGACAGAAAAAGCT
>TARA_R110002072_G_scaffold1380_9_pt1 | contig 16477 bp, 18 predicted proteins | sample TARA_R110002072 | Tara Oceans TARA_R110002072 (sample SAMEA4397118) | marine metagenome | biome: Polar Biome; feature: [SRF] surface water layer (ENVO:00010504); material: water (ENVO:00002006), including particulate matter (ENVO:01000060) such as... | depth 5 m | reverse complement strand
GATCGGTAGGTGAAATTAGTGCTCCAAATAACAAACAGTAGATAAAATCAACATCCAATCCTAACAACTGAAGGATATAGTAAACAAAACCACCAGCTAAGAATGTAGAAACTAAGGTTCCTAAAGTTGCAAAAATGATAATTGGTTTCCGTTGAATTTTCAACTGTTGAAAGTTGGTATGTAAAGCTCCTGCAAATAATAAGAAACTTAACATGACATCTAATAAAACTGTTTCAAAATCGATGCTATTGATGAATTCTTTTTCTGTTTGCAACAGCGTATCATCAAAATAACTCAAGCCTAAAACTGCTAAAGTAAAAAGTATGGTCACCAACATTAACCCAATAGAACTTGGCAGTTTTATAAACCTTACGTTGATATAACCGAATAAAGCTGACAACACAATAAGTATGGTTGCTATTGAAAAATAATCCATTAAACTAGTTTTTTAAGTGACATAATAATTCCTAAATGTAAGGATTCGTGGAAATTATTAAAAGCAATTGCGGTTTCAATAGAATCAATAACAAAACCTGTACTTGTTGGATACTCTTTGTACTCAGTAAAAATTTCAGCATTATAGTCTTCATCTAAGGTATCTGGTAATCCAGCAAACAGCTCTAAAACCTCATCAAATTCTTCTTGAGTAAACTGCGTTGTTGGTTTGGTCCCTTTTTTATAAGCTTCAATTAATTCGTCAGAAACTAAACAATCTTTCCCAGACATTCTATAAATTAACAATTGTTGAGTCACCACTAAATGAGCAACATTCCATGCTATATTATTACTAAATCCTTCAGGAATTGTATGTAATTGTTCTAATGTTAATCCATCGATAAACTTTAAAACCAACTCTCTTCCTTTTCTTAAAATATTGAATTGTGTCTTCATTTTTATTGTAATTTCGTTAATCAGTCTTAGACTAATTTTATTATTGTAAACCTCTTGCGAACTTACTAAATTAAGTATAATTTTAGCCATTATTATTTTCTTAAAATCCTTTTCAAATGAAGAAAGTATATTTTTTACAAACTTGTGATACTTGTCGTAGAATCTTAAAAGAAGTCAATATAGAAGGTTTTGAAAGACAAGAAATCAAAGCCAATCCTGTAACCGTTTCTCAACTAGAAGAAATGTATTCTTTCTCTAATAGCTACGAAGCCTTATTTAATAAACGTGCTAAGAAATACAAAGCCATGGATTTAAAAGGGGAAGTTATTTCAGAGCAAGAGTACAGACAATTTATTTTAGATGAATATACTTTTTTAAAACGTCCTGTTTTTATTGTTGATGATGAAATATTTATCGGAAACAGTAAAAAAGAAATTGACCGACTGAAAGAAAGAATTCGTTAATTCTTTTTCAAATACGTTTTGACTCTTAACTCAGCATTTTCTTTAATATCTTGCCAAAACAAGTTGATATCTCCTGCGTGGTAATTCTTTAAAAAAGACATAAAAAATCGCAGCGGAAATTTTGGATTACTAGACCAAACTAATCCATCGGTTATCTCTATTTTGAGAGCTTTCTTGTACATCTTTTTATTAGTGTATAAAAACCCTTTATGCTGCTCTAAAGTTGTCATCTTGGTTGTATCCCAGGTAATAGGGTTTGTTGTAATGCTTCCGTCATACCAGTCTTTATCTTTTTTAGGATAATGTCCTTTTTTAAACGTATTCCATGAAACAAATCCTCCAATTTCATTTGGTTTTATCATGGCTTTGATGGTTTTAAATTGATTAGGTTTTACTCGGATTCCGGGGATATAAGCCGCTACTAATTTTTCTTGTAACGGTTTTCCGTCAAAATAATCTGCCAACAAACGTAAAGTATGGGTGGTTCCTTGGCTATGCCCCACCATAATTATAGGTCTGCCTAAATTGTGTTTTTCTAAATAGATTTCAAAAGCTTTTTTTACATCTGAATACGCTAATTCTTGTGCTTCTTTTCCACCTTCATTCATCAATTTATAGGAACGAATATGTGCTTGACGATACAAAGGAACATATACTTTTCCTGACGTTGCAAAAGCAGAAGCTTGCATTAGAACAGCTTTATTTACTACTTTTTTATTTTGAACTGTATCATTAATTGGAACATTCCAACGTGTGTCTTTTTTATCTAAAACTAATGTAGGATATACATAAAAAACATCTGCTTGTAAAGTATCTATTTCTTTAGAAGCAAATTCTTGAAAATCTTTTGTGTAAGTTGATGGTAAAACTGCCCAAGATGACCTAAGGTTATAATCGGGCATTGCCGGAATATTTTCAGATTGAAACTGTTGTGTTTGATACGTAGTTTTACAAGCTGTTAGAAAAACGATGAGTGAAATACATAAAATTTTGTATTTCATTTTATTCTGATTTGTAATCTTCGTACGATTTTTCTTCTACTAAATCTGACCCAGTAAACACATTGATTTCTTTTTTAACATCAGATCTGTCATCGTTTACATAATATACAGCGCGTGCTAAATCTATAAAGGTTTGACTAAAATCATTGGCTCTTTCACACTCTCTAATATCATCCTCTATTTTCCATAACTTTTTATTGACTTCTAATAAATCATTTTGAAGTTTTTTCAAATGTTCACTATCAATACAAGCCTGATAGATTTTTTTTACATCAGGAGTTAACGTATTGTATTCGTTTTTAATATTAACTAACTTTTTAGCATCCTTTATTTGTGAGAGTTTAATCTCTAAAATGGTATACTTGTCTAGGATTTCTCCGTTAGAAACTTCTATTTTCATAATTTTGCCCATGAAAATGGGTAATTGTTTATTGAGATGTTAGTAAAATTTTACCAAAATAGTATAACTAACAAACTCTAGGTTTACACAAACTTACGTTCAACAATTGTCATAAAACGTTCTTCTAATTCTTCTTTATCTGTCCAATCATAATCTGGCTTTACCATTTTATTGATGAACTTTTTTGCTTCTTTTTCAGTTTTAAAAGTATTTAATTGAGAAACTACACGATTAAAATCTTCCTGACTTCCGCCAAACAAGTTTTTTACAAAAGCGATTCTATCATTCAAACCTATCTGAATATCTCCTTGTAATTTATCATTCAATGATTTTTTTGGTGCATTTTCAAACAAATCTGCAACCACATCAACAGCAATAGTATCTTTCAATTCTTCTTCTAAGGTATGAAGATTTTCATCTACTTTTTCTTCTTCAGTAAGCTCTTGAACTAATTCTTCCGGCTCTGTAAATAATTCTTCTTGTTCTAACTCTGTGCTAAAATCAATCAAAGATTCTTCTGAAATTAATGCTATTTCTTCTTCTAGTTCTTCTTTAACCTCTTCAAGTTCTTCTTCAGCAACTTCCTCATTAAGAGTTTCTGTATTTGTATCTTCTAAATGATGTTTTACCACATCTTCTTCCGTTTCCAAATTCTCAGTAACTTCTTCAATAGGAGCATCAATCGCTTCTGAAACAATTTCTTCTTTTTCTTCTATCGCGAGTTTTTCAATGTTCTCTTTTACATTTTCTACCAAAGCAATTAACTCTTCTTTTGAGTGTTCTGGATTTGGTGTATTGTTTATGTATTCTTCAATATAAGCCAAGACAGCTAACTTCTCATACACTTCATATGCTTTTGATTTTAATGCAAAAACGTCCTCTTTATTTTTCATTTGTAAAATACTGTGGGCTAAACTAGTGAGATCAGCGGCGAGTTTTTTGTGCATAAGTTGTCTTGTTTAATTAATTTTTGAGTTCATTTTTTAATAAATTTGCATACATTCACAAAGAATAAAAAACAAATTCTTTCAAGCCTTAAAACTACAAAATGTTTCTTGAAAATACAGTAAATCATACAGAACAATTTGGCTGGATCGAAGTAATCTGTGGCTCTATGTTTTCTGGTAAAACCGAAGAGTTGATCAGAAGGCTTAAACGCGCGCAGTTTGCAAAACAACGTGTTGAGATTTTTAAACCCGCTGTTGACACTCGTTATGATAATGAAATGGTAGTGTCACATGACGCAAATGAAATTCGTTCTACTCCAGTTCCTGTTGCTTCAAATATCAGATTAATGGTGAATGATGTAGATGTTGTTGGTATTGATGAAGCTCAGTTTTTTGACGATGAAATTGTAGCCGTTTGTAATGATTTAGCAAATCAAGGAATTCGAGTTATTGTTGCTGGCTTGGACATGGACTTTAAAGGAAATCCTTTTGGCCCCATGCCTGCATTAATGGCAACAGCCGAATATGTAACTAAAGTACATGCAGTTTGTACAAGGACTGGAAACTTGGCTCATTATAGTTTTAGAAAAGCAAAAAGTGATGACATTGTATTCTTAGGGGAAACTCAAGAGTACGAACCCTTAAGCAGAGCAGCCTTTTACAAAGCTCAAATTTCCAAAAAAGAAGAAATTCAGAAAGAAAAAGATTCTGAAATTAGTCCAGAGTAACCTATGAATAACCATGTAACTGTTTTAGAAATTGATGGAAATGCGATACTGCATAACCTCAATTATTTTAAACAAAAATTACACCCAGAAACAAAAATTCTAGCAGTAGTTAAAGCTTTTGGTTATGGAAGTGATGGTGTTAAGGTTGCCTCTTTATTACAAGATAAAGTAGACTATTTCGCTGTTGCTTATGCGCATGAAGGTATTGCTCTAAGAGAAGCAAATATTAAAACACCGATTTTAGTATTACATCCTCAAATTCAGAATTTTGATCAGATTGTTAAATACAAATTAGAACCTAGTATTTATAATTTTAAAACACTCACTGCATTTTTGATGTATGCAGATGATCAATTATTATTGAATTATCCGATTCATTTAAAATTTAATACCGGTTTAAATCGACTCGGTCTTTATCACTCAGACATTCCTTTAATTTTAAATAATATAGTTGCTTCTAAGCATGTTAGAATTGAATCGATTCTATCTCATCTAGCAGCTAGTGAAGACGAGAGTGAACGTGAATTTACCATGGGTCAGTTGAATAATTTCGCAGCTATTGTAAAACAAATCTATTTGCATCTAGACTATGAACCAATGATTCACACGTTAAATACTTCTGGTGTCATAAATTATCCAGAGGCTCAATTTGACATGGTGAGAATTGGAATTGGTTTGTATGGTTTTGGAAATGATGAAAAAGAAACTTCACATTTAAAAAACTCTCATGTTTTAAAATCTATTATTTCACAAATTCACACTATAGAACCTGGAGAAACTGTTGGATATAATAGAGCTTTTGCAGCAAAAAAATCCACAAAAACAGCTACCATACCTATAGGTCATGCCGATGGCATTTCAAGAAAGTTAGGAAATGGAAACGGATATATAACCATCAATAATCAAAAAGCTCCAATTGTTGGTAACGTTTGTATGGACATGATTATGGTTGATATTTCAACTATTGACTGTAAAGAAGGTGATGCCGTTTATATATTTAAAACACAGGAAGATATTCTTCATATGGCTGATAAAAGTGATACTATTTCATATGAAATTTTAACAGCTATTTCTCAACGCGTAAAAAAATTGCTGAAGTGTTAAAATTTTCTTAATTTGTGCGCTTAATAACTAACTAAAACTAATTAAATATGGGAATGCTTAAAGAATTCAAAGAATTCGCAATGAAAGGTAACCTGGTCGATATTGCTGTCGGTTTCGTTATGGGCGCTGCCTTCAAACAAGTAGTGACATCATTTACTGGGGGAATTGTATCACCACTTATCGGTTTAATATTCAAAGCTGATTTTAAAGATTTAAAATGGATTGCTAGAGAAGCTGACAAAGCAAATGATGTTGCTGAGGTAGCTGTTTTATATGGTGATTTTATTACAAATGTTATTGATTTTATCATTGTTGCTTTTGTAATGTTTATGATTATCAAAGGAATTAATGCTACTAAGAAAAAAGAAGCTCCTGCTCCACCTCCTGCTCCATCTGGACCAACGCAAGAAGAGTTATTAGCTGAAATTAGAGATTTATTATCTAAGAAGAAATAAGGCTTAATGCTTACATAAAATAAAATCCCAAGCTTACACTTGGGATTTTTATTATCATTTATTTTAAGAATTTAATTACCAGTTCATAAAATTCTGCTGGTTTTTCTGCGTGTAACCAGTGACCAACATTTTCAATAGTTTTGATAATTGAGTTTGGAAAATGTGCTTTGATAATAGGAATTTCATTTTCAGTAATATACCCAGAATTTCCTCCGGCTAGAAACAAAGTTTCTCCTTCAAATATTGTTAGGGATGGCAATGCTTTTCCAACTTCAGAATTATTTTCTGTTAGGGATTGTAAATTAAATCGATATCCTAAAACTCCTTTTTCTTTCCAATATATATTTTTAGACAAAAAAGCTCTGACTCCAAACTCAGGAATAAACTCTGCCAACTTTTCATCAACTAATTTTCTGGAATTTTGAATCGAGAAATCAACTGACTTTAATGCTTTTAAAATCTCATTATGATGTGGTTTATAAAATCTTGGCGAAATATCGGCTATAATTAATTTATCGACCAATTCTGGATATTCTACTGCAAACAACATGGCTGTTTTGCCTCCCATAGAATGCCCTAATAAAATAACTTTCTCTAAATTATGATGTTGAATATAATTGTGTAAATCTTCTGCTAAAATTTCATAATCAAAGGCATCGGAATGAAAACTTCTTCCATGATTTCTTTGATCAATTAGATGAACTTCAAAATTTTTAGCAAATTCATTTCCTAATGATTTCCAATTATCACCCATTCCAAAATATCCGTGAAGAATTAAAAAAGGCTGTCCTTCTCCTATAATTTTTGAATGTAAAATTTCCATCCTATTGAAGTCGATATTTGTACATGTTAACCACATTCTGCAATCCTAAATACAAACTTTCAGAAATGAGTGCATGACCAATTGAAACCTCTGCTAGATTAGGAATGTTTTGTTTGAAAAATTCTATATTCTCTAAGCTTAAATCGTGACCAGCGTTAATTCCTAAACCCAATTCATTCGCTAAAATAGCTGCTTCGGTATAGGACTTTATAGCTTCTTTGTTTCCTTTTTCATATTCACTTGCAAAATGCTCAGTGTACAATTCTATTCTATCTGCTCCAGTTTTAGCTGCAGCCTCAATCAGCTTTAAATCTGTATCAATAAAAACAGAAGTTCTAATTCCTGCTTTTTTAAATTCTGCAATTACTTCTTGTAAATACGATTGATTGGAGATAGTGTCCCAACCCGCATTCGAAGTAATTTGACTAATACTATCCGGAACCAACGTAACTTGCGTTGGTTTAATATCTAAAACTAAATCCATGAATTTTCGAATAGGATTTCCTTCAATATTGTATTCAGTCGTTACAATTGGCTTTAAATCATAAGCATCTTGATATCGAATATGACGTTCATCAGGTCTTGGATGAATCGTAATTCCTTCTGCACCAAATTCTTGAATATCTTTAGCAACTTGAATTAAATTAGGCACATCTCCGCCTCTAGAATTACGTAATGTTGCTATTTTATTAATATTTACACTTAACTTTGTCATCTGTTTGAAATAAAGCACAAAAGTACGGCATTAAATGATTTTAAACTATATTCGTAAAGCATGAATATGAAAGAATACATACTAAACGAAATTAAAGTCCTGACGCTTGAGAGCTCTGTTAAAAGAGCTCAAAAAATGTTTAAACGACTTCCTATTACTCATGTCCCTGTTGTAGAAAATGGAAAGCTAATAGGTTGTATTTCTGAAAGTGATTCTCAAACTATTGAAGATCATGAATCTTCAATAACTAATTACACTCATTTGGTTGATTATTTTTTTGCCGATGAAAATGCCACAGTATTAGAACTCATTAAACTATTTGCTGATAATGAAACCAATATACTGCCTGTTCTAAATAATGAAAAAAACTATTTAGGCTATTTTGAACTTAATGATGTCCTAGACTTATTTTCTTCGAGTCCTTTTTTATATAATGATGGAGTAATCATTGTAGTAGAAAAAATTAAAAAAGATTTTTCCTCGAGCGAAGTTTGTCAGATAGTTGAAAGCAATAATGGAAAAGTACTAGGTTTTTATATTTCATCTGAAATTTCAGACATGACACAAGCCACAATTAAAATTAGCTCAGAAGATATTAATGAAATCATTCAAACTTTTAGACGATACAATTACATTGTAATGTCTTTACATAAAGACGATTTTTATTTACAGGATCTAAAAGATAGATCTGATTATTTACAGAAATACTTAGACATGTAAGCATGAAAAAAGTAGCAGTTTTTGGACAAACATATACCGTAAATGCTGAAAAAGAAATTAAAATTCTTTTAAAGGCTCTAGAGAAACATAAGGTGGTTGTTTTTTTTGAAGAGAATTTTTACGAAGTATTAAAAGAGCACAATCATCTTAATAAAAAATATGCAACCTTTACTAGTTTTCATGATTTAAATAACTCTTTTGATTTGTTTTTTAGTCTTGGAGGTGATGGTACTATTTTAAGAGCAGTAACTTATATCAGAGATTTAGGCATCCCTGTTTTAGGAATCAATACAGGTAGGCTTGGTTTTTTAGCCAATATTCAAAAAAATACTATAGAGGAATCTATAGAGTTATTAGTAGCAAAAAAATATAAAATTCAAGAAAGAACCCTTTTAAGTATTAAAACTAGTCCAACGGTAAAAGAATTTGATGAACTTTCTTTTGCTCTAAATGAAATTACCATTGCTAGACAAAACACCACATCAATGATTGGTGTTAAAACCTTTTTAGACAATGAGTACTTGACTAATTATTGGTCAGATGGTTTAATTATAGCAACACCTACAGGCTCAACAGGATATTCATTAAGTTGTAATGGCCCAGTGATTTCGCCAAATTCTAAAAACTTTATCATAACACCTATAGCACCACATAATTTAAATGCAAGGCCTATGGTTATTCCTGATGATACAAAAATAGAGCTAGAAGTAAACTCAAGAGAGAAAAGCTTTTTAATCTCATTAGATTCAAGGATTACCTCCGTCCCAAAAGACACCAAAATATATATTGAAAAATCTCCATTTACGATTAAAAGTATCATCCCTTCAAATCAATCATTTTTAAGTACACTCAGAACAAAGTTATTATGGGGTGAAGACACTAGAAATGAATCTAATCTTTAGACAGAATACTACAATAAAAAATTAAAATTGTTGTTATTCAAAAAGACTCACGTATTAACTTTATAAAGCAAATAGAATTATTTATATTTGCACGCTATTTTTTAGGATGAAAAGGTATTTAACGTTCTTATTATTTATTTGTATTTCAAGCAATTGTTTGTCGCAAATAAACGAAATTGGATTTTTTGTAGGAGGTGTAAATTATGTTGGAGACGTTGGTCGCACAAATTACATTCAGCCAAACAATCCAGGAGCCAGTATTATTTACAAATACAATTTAAACCCAAGAATAGCTTTGCGAGGATCTTACAGTCACTTTTCTCTTTTAGGAGATGATGCTGATTCAGAAAACGCAATTAGACAACAAAGAGGTTTTAGTTTTAAAAACCCGATAAACGAGTTTGCAGTGGGTATAGAATATAATTTTTTTCAGTACGACTTATCATCTTATGATAAGATAAGTACTCCTTATATTTTACTACAAGTAGCCGCAGTAGATTACGAAACTCCAAGGTTACTTAATCTAGACGGTAGTTATCGATTTACTAGAAACACGTCTATCTCTATTCCTTTTGGACTAGGATTTAAAACAAAAGTATACGGTAAAATAGCGTTTGCAGTAGAAGCTTCTTTCCGATATACATTTACAGATAAATTAGATTATACTTCTAGCGATTTCCCAGATTTAGATTTTGGAGGAACTTCTAATGATTGGTATATGTTTACAGGTATATCTTTAGTATATACTTTTGGAAGACCCGCTTGTTTTGCTAATCAAAGATAAATTTATGGACAAAAAATTACTCATTGACCTTACTAATGTTCCCAACCATGTTGCCGTAATTATGGACGGAAATGGACGTTGGGCTAAAGGCAAGGGTATGAATAGAATCTTTGGTCATAAAAATGCACTTACTGCAGTAAGAGAAACTATAGAATCTGCTGCAGAAATAGGAACAAAAGCAATTACCCTATACGCTTTTTCTACAGAAAACTGGAAAAGACCTCAACTAGAAGTAAATGCTTTAATGAGTTTATTGATTAGTTCTCTAAATAAAGAACTAAAAACATTTCAAGAAAACGAAGTGAAGGTAAATGCCATTGGAAATATTAAAAGTCTTCCAGAAAATGCTCAAAAAACCTTACAAGAAGTAAGAGACAAAACCCAAAACAACAAGAGAATCGTATTAACATTAGCTTTAAGCTATGGAGCAAGAGAAGAAATTGTTAATACTATTAAAAACATATCTAAAAAAGTTGTTAATAAGGAGCTTTCTATCGAAGAAATAGACGAAAAAATTATAAATAATCATTTATATACGTTTAATTTGCCCGACGTTGATTTAATGATAAGAACTAGCGGGGAACAACGAATAAGTAATTTCCTTTTATGGCAAATGGCTTATGCTGAATTATATTTTACAGATATACTTTGGCCAGATTTTAGAAAAGAGCATTTTTATGATGCTATTATAGAATATCAGAATAGAGAACGAAGATTTGGAAAAACTAGCGAGCAAATTACACCAGCAGAATAGCACTATTTTTAGTGCAATTATAATTACTATTTTATTTACAATTTCTGCTTTTTCTGCAAAAGCACAAACTGTGAAAGATTCTACTGCGGTAGTTAAAACTGATAGTATTACTATTCAAGATAATATTGTTTTTGAAAAAGGTAAAGACTACATCTTAGGAGGTATTTCAGTTACGGGTCTTCAGAAATTTACAGAATCTACGGTAAAAGTTTTTACAGGACTTAAAATTGGTCAGCCATTAAAATTACCTGGTGATAAATTAACGAGTGCTATTAAAAAACTCTATCAAAGTAAGCAATTCAGTAAAGTTGATGTTTACCTAATCCGTGTTGATGGAAATACCATATACCTTCAGTTTGATGTGAGAGAATTACCTCAATTAAATGAAATTAAAATAGCCGGAGTTAGAAAAAATCAATCTAAAACTTTAAAATCTGAAGCCGAATTAAAAACTGGCGCCATGGTAACAGACAATTTAATTGTTACCACTAGAAATTATTTTAAGAAGAAGTATACTGATAAAGGTTTCTTAAAAGCTAAAGTTAGTGTAGACACAAAACCTGACTCTTCTGATATTAATGTTGTGAACATGAATATCTTTATTGACAAAGGTTCGAAAATTAAAATAAAAAATATCAATTTTCAAGGAAACAAAGCACTTTCAGATGGTAAGTTAAGAACTGCTATGAGTAATACTCGAAGAAAGTTTCTTGGAAGATTTTGGAAAGGATCTAAATATATAGATGATAAATTTAGTGAAGATCTTGAAAGTATTCTTGACACCTATAGTCGCCTTGGTTTTAGAGATGCGAGAATATTATCAGATTCTATTTCTTGGAATGAAGACAATACCATCAATATAGATGTTAAACTAGAAGAAGGTAAACAATATATTTTTGGAGACATTATCTATGTTGGAAACAAAAGCTATACTGACGAGCAATTAAATCTTATTTTAAAAATTCAAAAAGGAGATGTATATAACGGTTCTGTTTTAAAAGAACGAATCTCAGGTGACGGTTCACCAACTTCAGATGACATTCAAACCTTATATCAAAATACAGGTTATTTGTTTTCATCGGTTAATGCAGTAGAAACTAAAGTTGTTAATGACTCTATTACAGTAGAAATTAGAATTAGAGAAGATGAAAAAGCGACTATAAACAAAGTAACGGTTGTTGGTAATGATAAAACCAATGATTATGTAATATTTAGAGAACTAAGAGTTAAACCTGGTTCTTTATTTAGTAGAGATGCAATTATTAGATCTATTCGTGAAATTGGTCAACTTGGATTCTTTGATGCAAATGTGACACCAGACGTAAAACCAAACTATCAAGATAAGACAGCTGATATAGAATTTAGTGTTATCGAAAAAGGAGGAAGTCAGATAGAACTTCAAGGTGGTTATGGTGGTGGATCATTTATTGGTACACTTGGATTATCCTTTAATAACTTCTCTCTTAAAAACATCTTTAAAAAAGAAGCCTACAAACCACTTCCAATGGGAGACGGACAATCTTTATCATTACGATTACAAACAAGTAGAACATTTAACACCTATAGCTTTTCATTTACAGAGCCATGGTTAGGTGGAAAAAAACCACAATCGTTATCGTTTTCAGTATATTCTTCAAAACAATTTCAATTGAATCCACAAAACTTTGATGTTGATAGAGGTAGAAATTTAGGAATTGTTGGGGCATCCATAGGTATTGCAAAAAGACTATTATGGCCAAGTGACTGGTTTACATTATCTCAAACTATTAGTTACCAGAGTTTCACTCTAAATGATTACCAGTTTAGAGTTGGTGATGATATTTTAAGTGATGGAAGCCTAAATAACCTTGCCTACAATATTACTTTAAGTAGAAATTCTGCAGGACCAAGTTTAATATTTCCAACTTACGGATCAACATTTAGTCTGAGTGCAAAAGCTACAATACCTTATTCTTTGTTTAGTGATAAAGATTACCAAAGTTTAGCTCCGGCAGAAAGGTTCAAATGGCTAGAATACTATAAGTTAGGATTTAAAGGAAAGTGGTATAACGGCTTTACTGATAAGTTAGTTTTAATGGCTAATGCAGAATTAGGATACTTAGGTTTTTATAATGAAGAACTAGGAAGCACTCCTTTTGAACGTTACTTTGTTGGTGGTGATGGAATTGCACAATTTCAACTAGATGGAAGAGAAAATGTAGGGTTAAGAGGTTATGAAAACAATAGATTGTCATCTATTGAAGGAGGAACCATCTATAATAAATTTACTTTAGAACTAAGATATTCAATAACAGATAAACCATCTGCATCTATTTATACTTTAGGTTTTTTAGAAGCAGGTAATTCTTATGACAATTTTAGTACCTTTAATCCGTTTAATTTAAAAAGGTCTGCTGGACTGGGTGTTCGTATATTTATGCCTGCATTTGGATTGTTAGGGATTGATTTTGCTCATGGATTTGATCCATTGCCAGGTACCAATATTAAATCTGGATGGCAAACTCACTTTATCATTGGACAGCAGTTTTAACAAAAAGGGGAACTAATTTTAATTTTTTGGCATGATATTTTCAAAGCATAGTAGTATGAAGTTGAAAATCTCTTTATCTATTTTTATTTTCTGTACCGTTTTGGTTACAGCTCAAAAAGCACAAAGAATCGCTTACATAGATATGGAGTATATTTTGGAAAATGTTCCAGAATATCTAGAAGCTCAAAACACACTAGATTCTAAAGTAACTAAATGGAGATCTGAGTTAGACAAACTAACAAGATATATAGAAAAGTTAAAAACAGATTTAGCAAACGAAAGAGCCATATTAACAAACGATCTTATACAAGATAAAGAAGACGAAATCACTTTAAAACAACAAGAATTAAGGAGATTAGAATCGTTATATTTTGGCCCAAATGGAGATATGTTTTTGCTGAGAAAACAATTAGTAAAACCAGTACAAGACCAAGTATACAACTCTATACAGGATATTGTTGCTAGAAGGAAATATGATTTTGTTTTTGATAAATCTAGCGATTTAGTTATGTTGTATTCCAATAAAAAATACGATATTAGCGAACTCGTTTTAAACGACATTGTTAGAGATCGAAAGCTAAAAGAAAACAAGGCTAAAAGAGCTAAAAAAACAGCTCCAAACAAAGAATTATCTGACAAACAAAAAAATGCAATTGCAGCGAGAGAAGCCGCAAAAAATAAAAAAGAAGCAGACAGAATTGCAAGAAAAAAGAAAATTGATGAAGCGAGAAAAAAGAAGTTAGCAGACATCGCTGAAAAAAGAAAAATATTAAAAGAAAAGAAAGAAGCTGCTAGGAAGAAGAAAGAAGAAAACAAAAAAGAAGAGGATAATAATTAAATTAAATAAAATGAGAAAATTGAAGAGTTTACTAATCGTTGCTTTTTTAGCATTAGGAATGAGTGGAGTCGCAAATGCACAAAAAGTAGGTCATGTAAATCTTGAAAGAGTAATTGCAAATATGCCGGAAACAAGAGCATTACAGGCTGAAATTGAAAAAATTACGAAGACTTACAAAGATGATATCACCGGAATGGCTAAAAAGACTGAAGCTAAGTATAAAAAATACACTGCTGAGCAAGGATCTCAAACTGAAGAAGTAAATAAACAAAGAGGTGCAGAAATTGAAGGTGAAAGTAACAGAATAAAACAAGCAGAACAAGCTGCATTTGACGACATTCGACAAAGACAGCAAACCAAATTAATTCCTATTCTACAAAAAGCGGAAAAAGCTATTAAAGAGGTTGCTAAAGCTAAAGGTTTGTTATACATATTAGATGGGTCTGCGGGAAAAGGTCTCTTAGTTGCAGATGGACCAGACATCTATGAAGATTTAAAAGTAAAATTAGGTTTGTTACCTAATCAGAAGCAGCCTCAACCAGCAGCTCAAAAATAAATACACAATTTTTAATTGAATAAAAATCCTGCTTATATAGCAGGATTTTTTATTTTTACAATACATGATATCTTCACAAAACAATCCTATTGGTTTCTTTGACTCAGGAGTAGGCGGAACATCTATTTGGAAAGAAGTACATCAACTTTTACCAAATGAACACACAATCTACTTAGCGGATAGTAAAAACGCTCCCTATGGCGAAAAAACAAAAGAAGAGATTATTCAATTTAGTATTAAAAATACAGAATTACTACTCAATAAAAATGCTAAAATTATTGTTGTCGCCTGCAATACAGCAACCACTAATGCAATTGCTTTCTTACGAGAAAAATATACCGTTCCTTTTATAGGTATTGAGCCGGCAATTAAACCAGCAGGATTGGTTACTAAAACCAAAAAAATTGGAATCTTAGCTACGCAAGGAACTTTAAATAGTGAGCTTTTTGAAAAAACATCGGCTACAATTGATGTCTCCATAAAAATTCTCGAACAAGTTGGTGAAGGCTTGGTAAACCTAATTGAAGAAGGGGAAATAAATTCTGAGGAAATGAATATGCTTTTAAAAAAATATTTAAATCCAATGATGAAAGAAAATATTGATGCCTTGGTTTTAGGATGCACCCATTACCCTTATTTAATACCTCAAATCAAAAAAATTATTGGTAATTCAGTAGAAATAATTGACTCTGGTTCTGCCGTTGCAAAACAGACTAAAATTATTTTAGATAACTTTGGGCTTTTAAATACAACAGTAAAACATAAAACTACACATCAGTTTTACACTAACAAGAATGCAAATGTTTTATCAAAATTATTAAACAACAGAAAACTAGAAATCATAGAAAAAGATTTCTAAAAAGCGGCATTTAAGTTAGGGCAAGCAGAAGCTCTAGGTCTTCTTGTGAAGAGGTTAACACCAACAGATACTTGATGAAAACCACCATCAGTTAATACAATTTCATTAACTTGTTTTGTATAGGTATACGAGAACATCCATTTATTATAATTAACACCAATGATTGGCGTAATGTACGTTAAGTCTTCAATAGGATTCGTATCAAAACTTCTTCTGTAAGACAATGCTGCCCATAATTGGGTGTTGTTAAAGTCTTTATAAGCTTTCATATTAAAATCAACAATTCTTTCTCCTGTAGATTCTCTAAGTTGAATCATAATTGAAGGCTCATATTGAATCATTCTCTTTTGACCAAAGTAGTAACCAAAAGAAAAAACATAGTTTCTTAAGTCTAATGGTTCAAGATTATTGTTTAAATTATTTTTAGCAGATAAAAGCAAATTCTTAATCGTTAAATATGATGAAAACCCTGATTTATGATATCCAACACTAAAGTCAGCATTAAAATAACTGTCACTTTGTATTAGTTGTGCAACCGTTTGATCACCAAAAAACTGAGATTGATCTACTTGATTTTGAACTGCTGTTAACGAAAGTCCAAATGAAATTTGATTTATAAAAGACCCCCTATTAATATCTATATGATATGCATAGGTTCCTTGTACACCTTTCTGTGAATGAAATCCATTACTGTCGTTAAATAGTATAAACCCAAATGCAGCTTTCTCTCCAAAACGATTATGAAAACTTAATGTTTGCAAAGTAGGTGCATCTTTAATTCCAGCCCATTGCTGTCTAGCTGTAAAACGTAGTTTTCCTGTATTTCCAATACCTGCTGCTGCTGGATGCACTAAATAGACATTGTCAGATAAATAATCAGAATAAATAGGCAATGTTTCTTGAGCAGTTAATTCAACTACAAAGAAGATAGAAACAAAACAATAAATTAGCTTTTTAAATAGCTTCATGAAAGTTATCATACTTAAGGATGTCAAATATATTGTTT
>TARA_R110002072_G_scaffold40820_1_pt1 | contig 16483 bp, 11 predicted proteins | sample TARA_R110002072 | Tara Oceans TARA_R110002072 (sample SAMEA4397118) | marine metagenome | biome: Polar Biome; feature: [SRF] surface water layer (ENVO:00010504); material: water (ENVO:00002006), including particulate matter (ENVO:01000060) such as... | depth 5 m | reverse complement strand
GTGACAATTTACTCCAAAATTGACTTTTCAGACAGCCTCTTTTTTTTAAGCTTATTTTTTGGGGTATTGTTTCCTAATATTCCAAATCAGTTCCTCCAGACCATTTAACTTCAACTCATAAACCTGTTCTAGCATAGTTCCTAATTTCCCTTTAGGAAACCCTTTATTATGATACCAAACCACATAATATTCAGGTAAATCTATTAAATAACGGTCTTTGTATTTCCCGTAAGGCATTTTAGTATGTGCCAAGTCTATTAGAAATTGTTTATCTGGAAGCATTAATCTACAGATTTGTATTTTGAATAGTTATTAAGTTCAGTATCCACATAAATTTTCCATATGGATTGAGCTTGAAACTTTCTAGAATAATCGGTTTCACTATCATACTTATTTTGCATCTGAGACAATTCTATTTCAATATCATTATGAATTTTCTTTAGCTGCCGCCTAACGCTATTTGAAATCTTAATTTGTCTGATACGATATCTAAATATGCGTGCGTACAATTCAGTAATATCAAAGTGCAATTGTTCATGCTCTAAAATATGGGCATCGGCTTGCTCTGTTTTATACCACGATTGCTCCGGATAAAACTGTGCATGAACTTCTGATGAAAAACTAAGTACGTCATTATTATCAGTTTGCCTAATGGAAAAACCAAAAGTAATTCCTGAAGCTGTTATAGCAACTGCACTATCATTGGTATTAGGTTTTGCTTTAAAATCTTGCCATGTTAAGTTGTAAGTTTCGTTCCAAGATAAAACAGGTTCATCATTTTGAACAAAACCCAAACAACATAATAAAAGAAGGATTCTAATCACAGATTATAAACTATTGAAACATAAAACGGATCCCCTTAAATCTTATTGTTTTACTTCAACAATAGTTAAATCATCATACTTAACAAGATATACCGAATCGTTATAATAACCTCCAAAAAGTTTCTTTTTATAAGCAAACTTATTTTCTACATACTCTGTTAGTGGTGCGTTAATTACGGATGCATATAAATCATCAGAAGAGACTAAACGTAATACCACATCCATGGTTAAATCAAAACCTCTAACCGCTCTCTTATTTGGCGTGATATTATAAAGCTTTTCATACTTTTTAACGAAAGCATTATTATCATTTTCACTGTATTCTTTAGCAGCTGTAGCAAAATGGAATTGTAAACTAGATAAGTGTGTGTTATTTATTTGTTCGCCTTCAAAAGCTGAATTAATATTTGTAGTAACTAGTACAATTTCTGAAGGTTCTTCTTCTGATTCAGGATCTACTTTATTATTTAAAGACGCCAAAACACTTGTGACATTTGAAGCATAACCTTCATTTTGGGTTTCCAAAAACACCATGTTTTTTCCTGGTTTTAACGCCCCTTCAATATCCTCTTTGGTAACGAAAAACTCATCTTTACCCTCTTTGTTTTTTCTAGAATACACCACCTTAGCCCCAATAAATTCGCGCTTAAGCTCATTTGCTACGGTTATATTTTTCGTATCGGCAATTACAATAATATTACCAACCAACGAATCTGATTTCGCAAAATTAATAACCTTATTTTTTAATAAATCATCAGAAGGTCTGGATTGAAACACGTTATCGTACAATTTTAAATCTGTGCCTATTGGCGAAATAACAGGCGTATTATATCGTTTTAATTCCGAAGCCACTTTATTAAAACTTGCAGGTGTTAAAGGCCCAATAACAGCATCAACGTTTTCAAAATCATGTTCCCTTATAATTCTTGAAACTTCGCTAACCTCATATCTCGTATCATAAACATCAACCTTTAAAGAAACACCTAATGATTTCAAAGAATCTAGAGCCATTAAAACACCCGAATGAAAATCAAGAGACACACCTAAATAAGGGTCTTTATTTAAACTCTTTTTAGCATCGGCTATAGAATCAAAATCAACACGATGCATTCTAAAGGGCAGCATAATAGCAATATGCTTTGTTTCATAATCCGAAATACTATGAACCAAATTAACCGCTTCGGATGCGCCTTCAATAACACCTTCTATAGTATCAGAATATGGTATTTTCAAAATCATACCAGACTTTAATCCTGTCTCTTTTAACTCTGGGTTTAAAGCCTCTAATTGGTCTTGTTCTAAATTTAATTTAAGTTTTAAGCGGTAAAAACCCTCTTTTGGCAATACTTTGTAGTAACTATATTTATCGTCAAATTGTTTCTGGGCTTCTTCATCTAAGTTGGGTACATTAATAACTTCGCCTTCTTTTAAAATGGCAGCCATATCTGGATTCAAGACTTCTAACTCTTCAACAGTAATTCCAAATTTATATGCAATTCGCCATTTCCCTTCTTTAGGTTCTACCGTGTATTCCTTAGTAGGTTCTACTTCTTCAATAATTTCAGTAATTTTATATTTTGGAATTTGCAGTCTGTCGCCTTTACGTAAAGCGTTTGCATACAAGAACTTATTATATTTCTTTATATCATCCTCAGTAATATTATACTTTTTGGACAAGCTATAAAGTGTTTCTTTTCGCTTAGTTCTATGCTCCTTAAACCCTTGAAGTTCCTTATTTATAGTAACCCTTGGTTTTTTAGCTTTGGAAATAGGAATAATTAAAATCGTATTTGGTTTTAATTCTTTTTTAGCATCCGGATTAAGCCTATAAATATCAAAAGGCGTTACAAAATAGCGCTTTGCAATAGCCTCAATAGTTTCTCCTTTTTTAACCTGATGGGTGCTAAAATTTTGTGCTTCAACTGATGTAAAACCAAATGCTAAAACCAAAATAAGTACTAATAAAAATCTCTTCATGTTGTTTAATCTACAAGATATAAATATAATAAAACCTGACTACTTTAATTATATACGCTTCATTCTTTGTTAAGGATTGAAACAAAATCTTTTTTCTTAATTATTAGCACATAGCATGCCAAAAAAGTTTACAGTCGGCAGTAAGCAGTCTTCAGTAAACAGTCATATACTTATTCTACTATACTCCGAACTGCGACTGCATACTGCATACTACCAACTAAATCATTCCCACTCAATAGTTGCCGGCGGTTTCGAACTAATATCGTAAACTACTCTATTAACGCCTTTAACCTTATTTATTATATCATTTGATGTTTTTTGAAGGAATTCATAAGGTAAGTTTACCCAATCTGCAGTCATACCATCTGTACTTTCAACAGCTCTAAGTGCTACACATTTTTCATAAGTACGTTCATCTCCCATAACACCAACGCTATTTACTGGAAGCAACATAGCTCCTGCTTGCCATACTTTATCGTAAAGTCCCCATTCCTTCAAACCGTTTATAAAAATCGCATCAACTTCTTGAAGCATACGCACTTTTTCAGCAGTAATATCTCCTAAAATACGAATACCTAAACCTGGACCAGGAAACGGATGACGCCCTAATAATTCGGGATCAATTCCTAATGTAGCCCCAACCCGTCTTACTTCATCTTTAAAAATAGCCCGAAGTGGTTCTACAATTTTAAGCTTCATAAAATCTGGTAATCCGCCTACATTATGATGACTTTTTATAGTTGCAGATGGTCCGCCAGTAGCAGAAACGCTCTCTATAACATCAGGATAAATAGTACCTTGAGCCAACCATTTTACATCTTCTAATTTATGTGCTTCATCATCAAAAACCTCAATAAAAGAATTTCCAATGGCTTTACGTTTTTTCTCTGGGTCTTCAATTCCCTTTAATGCATCTAAAAAACGATTGGATGCATCCACGCCTTTTACGTTTAGGCCCATACCTTCGTATTGAGTTAAAACGCTTTCAAATTCATTTTTACGTAATAAACCATTATTTACGAAAATGCAGTATAAGTTTTTACCAATGGCTTTGTTTAATAACACCGCAGCAACCGTAGAATCTACACCTCCAGAAAGTCCTAAAACGACTTTATCGTTCCCTACTTTTTCCTGAATGGCTTCAACTGTTTCTTCAACAAAAGAATCTGGTGTCCAATCTTGATTTATATCTGCAATCTTAACCAAAAAGTTTTCTAATAATTGTTTTCCATCTTTAGAATGATATACCTCTGGGTGAAACTGAATAGCATAAGTAGGTTCTCCTTCTATTCTAAATGCTGCATTTTTAACATCATTTGTACTCGCTAGCAAAACCGCATGTGTTGGTAATGCTTTAATGGTATCGCTATGACTCATCCAAACTTGGCTTCCTTCAGAAATACTAGCAAAAAATGGCTCACCTTTTTGAATGAAAGATAAATTAGCGCGTCCATATTCTCTCGTGTTTGACGGTGCTACCTCTCCACCTGAGAAATGAGATAAATATTGTGCGCCGTAACAAACGGCAAGCATTGGTTTTTTACCTCTAATATCTGATAAATCAGGATGCAATGCATCTTCTCCTCTTACAGAAATTGGGCTACCAGACAGAATTACTGCTTTGTAATCTGCTATGTTTGTTGGGATTTTATTAAATGGATATATTTCGGAGTATATGTTGAGTTCTCTAACTCTACGGGCAATAAGTTGTGTGTACTGCGATCCGAAGTCTAAAATTAATACCTTGTCATGTTGCATGCGCAAAAATAGGAATTGATTTTATATTGACGAATTATGAATCTCGATTTTTTTAAATTTTTATACCATGGAATCCAAAATGAGTTTTATATCTTTTTCTGTGGTATCTGGGTTTATAAAACAAAAACGTGAAACCGTTTCATAAATATCTCCTTTTTTCCACTTTGTAGGCGTTACCAAAGCAAATCCCTTTTCATGATTTTCATAGGTCCAATGCGTATAATCTTCAGGTTTCCATCCTATTCTTCTATATAAAACACAAGACAAACTTGGTTCTCGTACCAGTTCTACATTTGGATTTTCTTCAATTAATCTACCTGCAATTTGTGCCAATTCAATACCTCTTTCTACAGCTTCCTTATATCTATCTGTTCCATGGGTTGCTAATGAAAACCATAACGGCAAACCACGTACCCGACGCGTGAGTTGTATTTGATAATCGGTTGGATTAAAACCGTGCGCGCCTTCATCTTTAAAAATATCTAAATACGAACCTTGTTGTGAGTGAGCCTTTTTAGCTAATTCAGGATCTTTATATATAACAGCACCACAATCATAGGGAGAAAACATCCACTTATGAGGATCTATGGTTATACTATCCGCCTTTTCTATACCATTAAATAAATGACGCACTGAATCTGCAACTAAAGCTCCACCACCATAAGCAGCATCCACATGAAACCATAATTTTTCTTTATCACATACTTCAGCAATTCCCTCTAAATCGTCTACAATACCAGCGTTTGTTGTGCCTCCAGTACCAACAACTGCAAATAAACGTTGCCTTTGTTGTATTGGCAAATTCTTAATTGTAACTTCTAAAGCCTCTTTTTCTAGTTTATCTTCAGTATCTACTAAGAGTACATCTATATCAGCCACTTTTGCCATAGCTTTAATAGAAGAGTGTGCTCCTATTGATGTAATAATAAGTCCCTTTTCTAAGTTATTTCGCTGTTTTAGGCTACGCCAATATTCTCTAGCTGTAACAATCGCCGAAAGATTAGCAGCTGTTCCTCCACTTGTAAAAACACCAAAAGCACCTTCAGGTAAACCTGTTAAGGATACTATCCATCGCATGGCTTCGTTTTCGCAAAAAATGCCCCCTGCACCTTCCATCCAATAGGCTCCATGAATACTTGAAGCAGACGTAACCAAATCGAACATAACCGCTGCTCGAGTTGGCGATGCCGGAACAAAAGCCAAATGCCTAGGATGGTCAATAGGTACATTACATTTGGTTAAATGTTTCTTCCATAGTTTAAAGGCTTTCTCGCCACCTATCCCATTTTCTGTAATGGTTTCCCCTACTAAAGCTTTAAGCTCTTCTTCTTTTTTGGGCTTACCAATCTTTTGTTTTGTTGAAGAAAGCCTATCTATTACGTACTTCATGACATCCATAGTCATGTCAACTAAATCAATATCTATTTTGTGCATTGTCTATACTGTTAAAATTGTAAACTCATTTTTCAAAGGCTTTAAATTTTCAATTAGATTAGGAATTAACTGCTCCCCATATTCCAAATAAAACTCTGAGAAGTTGGTATTTCGCTCTTGTAAATTACCATTCGGGAATAATTTATTTTGAATATCAGTCATTCTCCCAACTTCATCAGATAGTTTTCTTTTTTGTGCTTTCAGCAAACGTTTTTCAAGATTATCAAGTCCTTTTAACTGTTTTATTTCTTGAGCTTTTATAGCCCCCAAAAAAGATTTATCAGTTTTTTTTGCAAGATTGAATAAGTTTTCAAACTGTTGTTTTAACTGATTCTTTTGAATTGAAAAATCAATATCAATATTAGATATTTCTCTAACCTTTTTATTAATTAATGCATCCCGCTTTAAGAAAATATCTTCTATAGAAACATCTAGTTTTTTAAGCTTTTTAGCTTGTTTTTCTGTTTGAATTAAAACCGAATTTCTTAATAATAGTATTGGAAAAGTTACTTCTACTTTATCAAAATAATCTTTAAGTTGCATCCAATAAGCTAACTCACCACCACCACCAATGTAACATAGATTAGGCAGAATGACTTCTTGATATAACGGACGCATAATAACATTAGGGGAGAATCTTTCAGGGTGCTCTAAGAGCTCTTTTTGTATCTCACTCTTGCTGAATATAATATCTGTGTTTAGTACTTTATAAACATCATCTTCAAAAACAATACGTTCTCTTAAATTTTTGGCTAAATAAAATAAATTTATTTCTCTGGGATTAACTTGAATTTTATAATCTGCTGAAATGCTAGATAATTTTACATTCATTTCAGAGACTGCATCAAAAGCGGTTTGATTTAACAATTCTGTTTCAACATGCGAAATAAATAAACGTTTTAATGGCCTCTCATTTGCATCAATAATAACTAAACCATAATCCTTAAATAATTCATTTGCCAAAAATCTTGTAGCATCAGAAAGATTATCATGGTCTAGATATGCATTCTTAAAAAGTGCTTTTAAATTCTCAGCATTTGTGGTATAGCCTAAATCTTGGGAAAACATTTCTAAAATAGCATCTAAACCTTCGTTAGAAAGTTCTCCAACAGCTCCACCTTCATCTTTACTCCATTGAAATTTCTTTCCTTTAAAACTAAAATAATTAATCTCGTCAAAATCATGGTCTTCAGTTGCCATCCAATAAATAGGTACAAAGTTGTTCTCAGGATACTCTGCCTTCAATTCTTTTGAAAGATTTATAGTAGATACTATTTTATACAGAAAATAAAGTGGCCCTGTGAATAAATTAAGTTGATGCCCTGTTGTTATTGTAAACGTATGCTCAGATTTTAAACTCTCAATATGTTGCTTTGTTAACTGTGAACATTCAACATTTTGATATTGCTTTTTTAAAACTGAAACTAATGTGTTTCTATTTTCTAATGAAAACGACGCCCCTTTTTGTTTTATTTGAGCTTTAAAATTCTCAAGCTTAGGAAAGCGATTGTAAAATGGGTTCAACTGTGGTTTTTCATCTAAATAATCGCAAATTAATGATGAAAAATATCCTGTTTTATTGAATGCTATATGATTATACTTCATGCTTTAACTAAAAATCATGTAAATATACAGCTATTCTATTTTCAGGAATCTAAAAACACTTATAAAGTCCACAACCTAAATTTATTTTTACTTTATTTATAAATTAGCCAACATTATACAAACATTTTAACATGTTAATTAAAACTTAATAAACAATTGTTTTTTAGTTATTTACAACAAAATTTAGTATATTAAACCTATTAATAGCACTAAAAAATAAAGTCATGAAAAAATCAACATTTTACAGTTTGTTTATTGTTCTGACTCTATTTATATTTAATTCTACTTCTATGTTAGCGCAAGATGAAGATTTAGATTTTACAGAGTTACAAGCAAAAGTAATAGACAGCGACACCAAAGCCCCTTTAGTTTTTACTGATATTGTTATAAAAAACTCTAACATTAGTACGGTGACGAATACTGATGGTGAATTTCTTTTAAAAATACCAAATACGCTTTTAGAAGGTCGCATAACAATCTCTCATTTGGGGTATAAAAAAAGAGAACTAAAAATTTTTTCAATAAAGAATCATGAAAAAATAGCACTTACTCCTGCTATGACCCTGTTAAATGAAATTAGCGTAACCACCACCATGAAAGATGCTAGAGAGTTAGTGGAAGAAACGCTTAAAAAGAAAAGTAGTATTTACAATAACAACAATACATTAATGACTGCTTTTTACCGCGAAACTATAAAAAAGCGAAGAAGAAATGCATCGCTTTCAGAAGCTGTTATAAAAATTCATAAACAACCATATAACAATGTAAGAAGAGATCATATCGAATTAATAAAAGCAAGAAAGAATACTGATTATTCCAAACTAGATACTTTAGCTATAAAACTACAGGGTGGACCTTTTAGTAATTTATATACAGATATTATTAAATACCCAGAATTCATTTTTACCCCTGAAGACTTGCCTAAATATAAATTTAGTTATGGTAATTCTACAAGAATAAATGATAGACAAATCTATGTCGTTAACTTTAAGCAAAAAAAAGATAATGGTACTCCTCTTTATTATGGTAAACTATACATTGATGCCGAAACTTTGGCATTAACTAATGCCGTTTATAGCTTAAATGTTTCAAATAGAGAATTATCAAGTCAAATGTATGTTAGAAAAAAACCAAGAAAAGTTGATGTATATCCTACTGAGGCTTCATACCGCGTAAATTATAGAACAACAAAGGGTAAATGGCATTATGCTTACAGCAATATTTCTCTAACTTTTAAAGTAAATTGGAAAGGTAAACTTTTCAATAGCACCTATACTTTAAATAGCGAAATGGCCATTACAGATTGGGAAATTCACGACACTAAACTTGCGAAAATAAGAAGCAAATTAATTCGTCCTACAACTATTTTAAGTGAAAAAGCTTCAGGTTTTTCAGATCCAAGATTTTGGGGAGCATATAATATTATTGAACCTGAAAAATCTATTGAATCTGCTATCAAAAAAATACAAAAGCAGTTAAAACGTACTTAAAAAGTAATCTTTAAGTATTAGAAACAATTATTTATAAATCTCGAAGCAGTATAAAATACATACTGTTTCGGGTTTTTTTTTGAATTATTTTCAACTAACATTCTTTATACGCCAAGAATTCATATAATTAAAATGACTTGTGTCTTTTTTATAAAATACCAAAAAGATGACTGCTTAAATTCCATATATTGCCCCTTTTTTAAAATAAAAAAACACACTAACAACTAAACTCATCTAAACAACAAATAACTTATTCATGGAAGAAGTAGCGGTCATTGTAATTGAACAAAAAGAACTTATCTCAGCCATTGATACCGTTTGGGTATCAATATGTGCAGCAATTATATTTTTAATGGAAGGCGGGTTTGCACTTTTAGAGGCAGGTTTTGTGCGTTCTAAAAATGCTATGAGTATTATAGCTAAGGTTTTTATAGATATAACATTTGGCGGCATAGCATTTTTTATGGTTGGTTTCGGAATTGCTTATGGAGCTTCTAACGGATGGTTTGCCTATGACACAGGGATTACTGAAAACGATTTAGGTTTAGGTCTTACTGTATCAAACAAGTTATTTTGGTTTATTCAATTAGGTTTTGCTATAGCTGCTATATCAATAGTTTCAGGTGCAGTTGCAGAAAGAATGAAAGTATGGGCTTATGTCATTTATGTTTTTATCTTTTGTTCAATTTTGTACCCTTTGGCGGCAAATTGGGTTTGGAACCCCAATGGATGGCTCGCATTAAGAGGGTTTAATGATTTTGCTGGATCTGCCGCAGTTCATGCTATGGGAGGATTCGCAGCATTAGCCGCAGCTATTGTTCTTGGGCCTCGTCTTGGGAAATATAACCAAAACGGTAAACCCGTGGCTATTCCTGGTCACAATTTACCACTGGCTGCTGTTGGCGGTTTTATATTATGGTTTGGTTGGTTTGGGTTTAATCCAGGATCAACACTTGGAGCCGTAGGTAATTGGGAATTAATAGGAACTATTGCTACAAATACATTTTTAGCTTCTGCTGCTGGAGGAATTTCAACCATATTTTACACTTACTTCAAATATGGGCAAATTGATATTACCATGACTATAAATGGTGTGTTAGCAGGTCTAGTAGCTGTAACAGCGGGCTGTAATGTTGTAGATTCTGGTTCTGCTATAATTATAGGGTTGATTGCCGGCGTTTTAGTAGATATGGCGGTACTTTATATTGACAAAATACAAATTGACGACCCAGTTGGAGCCATTGCGGTTCATGGGGTTAATGGATTATTTGGTACTATAGCCGTTGGCTTATTTGCTTCTGAAGATGGTTTATTCTTTGGCGGCGGTACCGGTTTATTAGCTACGCAAGCCATTGGCGTACTTGTTATTGGTTCTTTTTCTTTTATTGTTACATTTATTATAATGAAAATTATGAAGAAAACTATTGGTATTCGTGTTAATCGATCTGAAGAAAGTGCTGGCATTGATGCCGTTTCGTTTGGTGTTGAAGCTTACACCACTTTTGAATAAACAAGTTAGAGACTAAAAATTTAAACATTACAGTGATGAAAAAAGTAGAAGCTATTATAAGACCCTCAAAATTAAAAGCTGTACAACGTGGATTAAAAGAAGCTGGTATTCCATGCTTAACAGTTGTGCCTGTAAAGGGAACAGGGTTACAAAAAAGTTACTCTGAACGTTACCGGGGTACTGAACAATCTATGATTTTAAAAACACGCATTATGATTATGTGTATTGTAAGTGATGATAATCTAGAAAAATGTATCGAAACTATATTAGACAATAGTTCAGAAAATAGTGTTGGAGATGGCAAAATTTTTATTTACAATGTTGAAGAAGCTATAAGAATTAGAACCAGGACTAGAGGCAGTGAAGCTATTAAATAATTTCTTTTTAATCTACAACTAATAACCTTGTAAGTATAGGTTCATGATCAGAGATTTTTAAGTCAAAATTCTCATGGCTAAAAACTTCAAAACGATTATCAACTAATATATAATCTAACCGGAAAGGATAATTGAAAAGAGGATAAGTTGCACCAAATCCTGAACCAGCTTCAATAAAAGTATCTTTTCTTGAATCCTTCAATGTATTGTATGAGGATGAAAACTGAGTACTATTAAAATCTCCACTTATGATGACTTTGCCTTTAAATTTATCAATATGCTCTTTTATCAAAACAGCTTGCTCCTTTCTAATTTTTTCAGCTTTACCAATTCGTGATCTTAGAAAATTAAAACTTGTTGGTTCACTGTAATAATGAAAATTTTTTGGGACTTTAAAAGATTCAAGATGTAAATTATAGACTCGTATTATTTCTTCATTAAAAGTTAAATCAACATACATGGCACCATTGGATGAGTTTGGGAAAGTTATGTACCCCTTATCTATAATAGGATATTTCGAAAATATTGCCATTACTGATTTATTGAAAGTAAATATATTAGTTTTAAACCAATACGGATAATTGCCAAAATACTTATATTTAATAGCAGAAAACTCTTGAATACAAAAAATATCGGGGTTAGTATTATTTATGAAATTTACAATTGGGTCATCTGTATCAAATTTACGTTCATCATAATCATTTTCATCATAATCATGCTTAAAACCATTAGTATTGAATGATAATATAGATAGAGCGTCTAGTTTTAATGACGTTTTATTAAAATTAGATGCCACAGGCAAATTAAGTTGTAAAAATGAATCAAAACATAAAAAATATAGGATTACACCAAAAAAAGAAAGCAAAAAAGCTTTCTTTTTTTTAAATAACCAATAGATCCCAAAAATTAAATTTAAAACTAAAAGTGTTGGGATAATAAGAGTAAAAATAAATGAGACAAGATTATCTGCTAAAAAAATAAAAAAACAACCAAATATTAAAAGAACACTTGGTAACAAGGTTATGGCAAGACCTAACTTTTGTATGATTAATTTAAGTCTTCGTGACAAGTTATAATTTTTTAAAATAATGTTATTTGCCCTTCATCTTCAATATCTAAATTATCAGTATCTGAATCAGTATTTGAAGATTTACTTTTAGTTTCAGTCAAGACTTCTTTTTCATCAATCACTTCTAAATCATCAGCATGAACTTCTTCTGGAGCTTCATAAGGCAAAGGTTCTAAAAGGTTAACCTGATTTACTTTGTCTTTAGTTAATTGGTTTCCTAATGCACTTATACCTTTTATGGTAATAAATTCCTCAAGATTAATTTCCAAATTATCTTTACGTTCTTTACCACGTTCTTTTGCAAAAATAATTTCTGCCATCGGTTTCCAATCCGTAGAAACAATTTCTAATTGCGAACTTGGATGTTCAGAAATAAAAGATTCTTCTCTTCCTTCTTGGTCTATTAAAAAACGTTTTACATAATACAATTCTTTTTCACCATTAAAATAAACTGCAGAAATAGGCTTTTTAGGAACCCATTTCTCCATGACTATCATATCATCATCAAAATGCATAGTCACTTCCGGAGTTACTGTTTTAACAATACCTGACTGATTTATAATAAGCAATTTATCTTCACCTCGAAATTCTCCTATCAACTCTCCTCTGCCATCAACATTTAAACGCTGAACCGTATCATCAAACCAAATTCTTCGCGGTTTTAAAGTAGAAACTCCTTTTTCTTTTAACTCTACACGCTTCACTGTGAATTTAGTAACTAAATTACCTTTGGAAACACGACCTTTTATTAGGATATCGGCAAAATCAATATCCCATTTCAGCTTTTTGACACTACCTGTTTGCCGTAAATTAATAGTAACAACCTCAGCTTCCCCATTAGGGTTTGCAGAGAAATACAAACTTACAGAACCTTTGTTTCCATTCGTTAAATCGTACTCTCTATCTCGTGTAATAGAGGTAACGGCAAAACGCTTTATATATGAAGGTCCGCCTTTTCCATCGCGGTAAATCATATTGTAAATAGTACGTTTGTCCTTTTTCTTGAATACAGCAACGTGAATAATATCTTTGCCTACAAAGGTTTTAGAATCTACTTTAGTAACCATCATTTTACCTTCTTTGGTAAATACGATAACATCATCAATATCGCTACAATCGCCAACGTATTCATCACGACGCAACGCCGTTCCAATAAAGCCTTCTTCCCTATTTACGTAAAGTTTTGTGTTACGGATAATAACTTTTGTTGCATCTACATCATCAAAAGTTCTTATTTCTGTTTTACGTTCGCGTCCTTTACCATAGTCTTTTTTAAGCCTTTTAAAAAATGCAATAGCATAATCGATTAAATGCTCTAAATGATTTTTCACTTCTGCAATTTGTTCTTCTAATGCATCAATTTTTTGTTGCGCTTTATCAATATCAAATTTTGAAATCCGTTTGATTCTTATTTCTGTTAAACGTGCAATATCTTCTGTTGTTACAGCACGCTTTAAATGTGTTATATGAGGTTTTAGTCCTTTATCAATTGCATTTATAACGCCATCCCAAGTTTCTTCTTCTTCAATATCACGATAAATTCTATTTTCAATAAAAATACGCTCTAAAGAAGCAAAATGCCATTGTTCTTCAAGCTCACTAAGTTTAATTTCTAATTCTTGTTTTAAAAGCTGAACCGTATTATCTGTAGAACGTCGCAGCATTTCTGTAACACCAATAAACAGCGGCTTATTATCTTCAATAACACAGCCTAATGGCGAAATTGATGATTCGCAACTGGTGAATGCGTACAAGGCATCTATGGTTTTATCTGGAGATAAGCCTGATGGTAAATGCACCAAAATCTCAACTTCGGCAGCCGTATTATCTTCAATCTTTTTTACCTTTATTTTACCTTTATCATTGGCTTTTAATATAGAATCTATTAAAGATGATGTTGTGGTTCCAAAAGGTAATTCGGTGATAACCAGTGTGTTTTTATCTAATTGTGAAATTTTGGCGCGTACACGAACTTTACCACCTCTGTTTCCATCATTATAATTTGAAAAATCGGCAATTCCTGCTGTTGGGAAATCTGGTAAAATTGTAAATCTTTTTCCTTGTAAATGCTTGATTGAAGCATCAATGAGTTCAATAAAATTATGTGGCAAAATTTTAGTTGACAACCCTACAGCTATTCCTTCGCCTCCTTGGGCTAAAAGTAAAGGAAACATAACTGGCAAGTTTACGGGTTCTTTTCTACGTCCGTCATAACTGGATTGCCATTCGGTAATTTTAGGATTAAAAACAACATCTAATCCAAACTTAGAAATTCGTGCTTCAATATAACGAGACGCAGCCGCACGGTCTCCAGTTAAAATATTCCCCCAGTTTCCTTGGGTATCAATTAACAAATCTTTCTGACCAATTTGTACCATAGCATCAGCAATACTCGCATCACCATGCGGATGGTATTGCATAGTATGCCCAACGATGTTTGCTACTTTGCTATAGCGACCATCATCAAGATCTTTCATAGAATGCATAATACGGCGCTGCACGGGTTTAAAACCATCTTCTATGGCTGGTACAGCACGCTCTAAAATAACATACGATGCGTAGTCTAAAAACCAATCCTTGTACATACCAGTAATTCTGGTAATGGTTTCTTGGGGCTCATTATGTTCGTTTTCTAAATCGTCGTTTTGATCTTCTGCCATTAAAAACTCTTAATTTTTTGGTTTTCCATTAAGATATGTTCTTCCCTTTTTTTTATTCTTGATATATAACATTTTAGTTTTGTTTATGAATTCCTGCTGTAATGTCTTTCAAGACAAACTATTGCAGAAATATTATTAATTTAGCTTTCCTCGATAATATCCAATTCAACCTTCAAATTATCAATAATAAACTCTTGACGAGTTGGTGTGTTTTTCCCCATATAGAAAGATAACAAGTCTTCAATAGACATATTATCATCTAACATGATAGGGTCTAAACGAATATCATCTCCTATAAAATGTTTAAATTCATCCGGCGATATCTCACCTAACCCCTTAAATCTAGTGATTTCTGGTTTTGGTTTAAGCTTTTCTATAGCATTCCGTCGTTCTTCTTCAGAATAACAATAAATAGTTTCCTTTTTATTTCTAACTCTAAATAATGGTGTTTGTAATATATATAAATGCCCTTGTTTTATAACTTCAGGAAAAAACTGCAGGAAAAATGTAATGAGCAATAAACGAATATGCATTCCATCCACATCGGCATCTGTTGCAATTACCACATTGTTATAACGCAAATCTTCTAGAGATTCTTCAATATTTAAAGCGGCTTGCAATAAATTGAACTCTTCATTTTCATAAACAATCTTTTTACTAAGTCCGTAGCAATTTAAGGGTTTTCCTTTTAAACTGAATACCGCTTGCGTATTTACATCGCGAGATTTTGTAATACTTCCAGATGCAGAATCTCCCTCGGTAATAAAAAGTGTTGACTCTAAATTACGTTCGTTTTTAGTATCACCAAAATGTACGCGGCAATCACGTAACTTCTTGTTATGAAGACTTGCTTTTTTGGCTCTATCTTTTGCTAATTTTCTAATTCCAGACAACTCTTTTCGCTCGCGTTCTGCTTGCAAAATTTTACGTTGGATTTTTTCAGCTGTATCTTGATTTTTATGTAAATAATTATCCAGTTTTGTTTTTAAAAAGTCATTAATATGGGTTCTCACTGTTGGTAAATCACCACCCATGTCTGTAGATCCTAACTTGGTTTTTGTTTGGCTTTCAAAAATGGGCTCCATCACCTTAATGGCTATGGCACTAACTACAGATTTTCTAATATCTGAAGCATCGTAATTCTTCCCGTAAAATTCACGAATGGTTCTAACTAATGATTCTCTAAACGCATTAAGATGTGTGCCTCCTTGCGTGGTGTTTTGACCATTCACAAAACTATTATACTCTTCGCTATATTGTGTTTTACTGTGTGTTAGCGCCACTTCAATATCCTCTCCTTTCAAATGAATAATAGGATACAACAAATCTGTTTCGGCAATTTTCTCAGCTAGTAAATCTTTTAAACCATTTTCGCTATAATACTTTTCACCATTAAAAACTATGGTTAAACCTGTGTTTAGATACACATAGTTTTTGAGCATTTTTACAACATACTCACTTCTATATTTATAGTTTTTGAAAATAACCTCGTCTGGAACGAAAGATACCTTGGTTCCTTTTCGTCTAGATGTATCTTTTAATAACTCTTCATTGGTTAAATTACCTTGTGCAAATTCTGCGGAAGCGCTTTTACTATCCCGTGTAGATTCTACTCTAAAAAACGATGATAATGCATTTACTGCTTTTGTACCAACACCGTTTAATCCTACAGATTTTTTAAACGCTTTAGAATCGTACTTTCCACCAGTATTCATTTTAGAAACTACATCTACTACTTTCCCTAATGGAATTCCTCGTCCGTAATCACGCACCGTTACT
>TARA_R110002072_G_scaffold302780_1_pt1 | contig 16489 bp, 12 predicted proteins | sample TARA_R110002072 | Tara Oceans TARA_R110002072 (sample SAMEA4397118) | marine metagenome | biome: Polar Biome; feature: [SRF] surface water layer (ENVO:00010504); material: water (ENVO:00002006), including particulate matter (ENVO:01000060) such as... | depth 5 m | reverse complement strand
GGGGCGCAAAGACAATTTAGAGGGCATTTTACCCTGAAACGATAGGTGTATAAATGTTAGACATAAAAAAAGCCTTTCCAATTTTGGAAAGGCTTTTTTTATATGTAATGTATACTATAACTGAACACCTAACGTAAATACAATATTATTATTTACGTTGGACACTAATGCACTACTTGTAAGACCTATGTTGTATAACTGCTGTTCTCTGTCTTGTTCAGTGCGTGAATAGGAAACATCAAAATTATAATTTCCGAAGTCATATCCTAAACCAAGAGAAAAACCTGATGTATCTCCGATGGTAGTGCCATTTTTGTAAGGGCTTTGCGCATAAGAATATCCACCTCTTAAACTTAATTGACTTAGACGATATTCTCCGCCTAAACGAAATGTAGAGGCACCAGCGAGTTGATTTTCAATGGTGGTATTTTCATTAGCAAAGAAGGTATCGCTTTGCGGGCGAAATTCAATAGATGAATAGTCTTTGTATGAATAATCAACACTAATGAGCCCATCCTTTCCGAATATATAAGCCCCGCTTGCTGTAATTTTTCCAGGTGTACGGAGGTTGTAATTTTCAAAAACATTTACCACTCTCGGATTGATAATTTCGGTGATGTTCTGACCATCCACAGATCTGCGTGTTTCTAAGTATTGTGAAGTTTCTTCTGAGATTTCAAACCAAGTAGGCGTATCGAAAGATAGTCCGATGCGAACATCTTCAAATTTGGCAATGGCTCCGATTTGAGCTGAAAATCCAGCGCCTAACACCGAAAGATTGTTTTCAAAACCAATTTGATCTACCGATGCTAACGGATTGTTATTGGTTTCAAATAAAAAAGTACTTCTGTCATAATCGATGGCATGTGAATTTAAATTAACGCCAAAAAACCAATGGTCTCCATATTGTGTCGCAAAATTGGCAGTGTATTTGCCGGTATAGCCTCGTGTAAGGTAGCTATATTGCTGATTAAAATTTCCGCTAGAAAAGTTACCTACATATGCTGTATTTGCCGGGTCGTCTGAGACGGGGTCAAAAATAAAAGCTTGGTAGCCTAAAAACGCATTTTGCGCTGTCACTCCTTCGGTCTCTCCTAAAAAGTTATAAAGTTGAGAAATGGTTTCGCCGCTTCGCAATTGTAATAAGTCGAGAGGAATCCCTTGAGCTTGTTGTGTAAAAAAGGAACCGATAGACAAATTGCCTGTTCCGGCCGCAAATACATCATCATCAAAATTTTGAGTGTTGTTATAGGTTAGGGAAAGCGTGAACTTTTTCCAATTTGAGTTCTCCGAATTATCGAATACGAAAACCATTCCGGCTTGATTTAAGCTCACTTCATTGTCTCCACTTTCTCTTACGGTGTTGAAATAGTTGGTTGTGTTGTCACTATCTGAGACAGCAAAGGAAGCAGCCGCATCGTTTTTTAGAAAAACAGCACTTCCGGCTGGATTGATTGCAATTGCGCTCAAATCGCCACCCAAGGCTCCAAAAGCGCCACTTAAAGCGTTAAAGCGAGCTGTTCCGGTAATATTTTCATCTGCGTAGCGCAGGCCATCAGTAATGTTTTGGGCGTTACAAAACGGCATGGAAAGTACCGTTATGAGTAAGAAATATATTCTTTTCATATAAAATAATTTAATAACTAATTGTTTGGAATTTATCCGCGTCCGCCACCTCTTCTAGAGCCGCCTCCGCCTCGTGATCCTGACGATCGTGACCCGCCAGAACTTCGCATCGAACCTGATGATCTAGAGCCAGAAGAAGGTCTTGAAAATCCAGATGATCTCCTGCTATTTGATGAAGGTCTTGAATAATTAGTACGTGATCTATTTGACGAAGGTCGCGCGTTATTCCGTCTTGAAGTATTTCTTGTGTTATATCGCGGTCTGTTGGTCTGTCGATTTTGGTTATAACGACTTGATCTATTTGTTCTAGCAGAATTGTTATTTCTTGAGTAATAACGACCTACAGAAGAGCGTGCATCAGAACGGTATGCCCGACGTGAATTTTCACCTCGAGAGTACGAGCGATTATTGCTTCTAGTAGCGGTTCTTCCGTAGTCACCATTGCGTCTGCCGCGATTATAGGCAACTTGTGTTCCGTATCCTCCGTTATAATATCCGTTGTAATAATATGGGTGTCCGTAATATCCTCCCCAACCATTATAGATCCAAGGGTTGTTCCAGCCCCAATAGCCTCCATAGCCGTAGTAGCCACCCCAGCCCCAGCCGAAACCAGCATTCCAACCCCAGTAACCGCCCCAGCCCCAGCTGTTCCAGCCCCAAGGATTGTTCCAACCCCAATAGCCGCCACCCCAGCCCCAATTATTGAAGCCAGTTTCGTAAATGTTCACGGTAATATTGTCTGAATTGGAACCCCATGCGCCATACCCGTCTTCGTAACCGCCAGATCGATTTGGCACAATATAGCCCTCTTCATCTATAGTCTCGTCAGAAACGTATGCGTCGATATCGGTAAAGATTAAATCTTCTTCTGGAAGACTTTCATATTCGGCATTTTTGGTTTTAAAATATTGTTTATAGTAACTTGAGTTGTCTTCGGTAGCCACTTCTTGGGTATCTGAATCGCTCGCGCCATAGATGCCGTCTTCAGCAGCATACCTCGATGTGCCACACGACACAAAAACAATAGAAAGTAGTCCAACCATCAAAAGGTTGAACGGGTTCGTAAGGAAGTATTTTTTAGTCTGCATATCTGAAGTATTTTATTGTTGGGCTACGTAAAAATAACTAGTTTTGCCCGATTGAACTAATCATTTAACAATGTCACAACATTTGTGCCAAACCACCTGCTATGGCGAAGAATTTAACAACTAGACAAGAAGATTACAGTAAATGGTATAATGAACTCGTTGTAAAGGCAGATCTTGCCGAAAATAGTGGAGTTCGAGGTTGTATGGTGATAAAGCCATACGGGTTTGCCATTTGGGAAAAAATGCAAGCGGAGCTTGACAGAATGTTTAAGGAAACTGGTCATCAGAACGCATATTTCCCGTTGTTTATTCCAAAATCATATTTCAGCAAAGAAGCAAGCCATGTAGATGGATTTGCAAAAGAATGTGCCGTGGTGACCCATTATAGGTTGAAAAATGACGAAGACGGTGGGATTATAGTAGATCCAGAGGCAAAATTGGAAGAAGAGCTCATTGTGCGCCCGACTTCGGAAACAATTATCTGGGATACCTATCGGAAATGGGTGCAGAGTTATAGAGATTTGCCGTTGCTGATTAACCAATGGGCCAATGTGGTGCGTTGGGAAATGCGTACACGACTGTTTTTGCGTACCGCCGAATTTTTATGGCAAGAAGGACATACTGCCCATGCTACCCAAAAAGAAGCGATTGAAGAAGCAGAGCAAATGATGCATGTGTATGCAGATTTTGTTGAAAATTATATGGCCGTACCCGTAGTGAAAGGGCTGAAAACAGAAAGCGAGCGATTTGCAGGAGCGTTAGAAACCTATTGTATTGAAGCGTTGATGCAAGATGGTAAAGCACTACAGGCAGGTACTTCACACTTTTTAGGGCAGAACTTTGCAAAAGCATTCGATGTAAAGTATGCGACCAAAGAGGGGAAACAAGAATATGTGTGGGCCACCTCGTGGGGAGTTTCAACACGATTGATGGGTGCGCTTATAATGACGCATAGCGATGATAACGGATTGGTGTTGCCTCCAAAGTTAGCTCCAGACCAAGTAGTAATTGTTCCGATTTATAGAAATGATGAACAATTGGCTGCCATTAGTGAAGTGGCCAAAGCGTTGCAGCGAGATTTAAGGGCGAAAGGAATTCGGGTGAAATATGACGACAGGGATACGCAAAAGCCTGGGTGGAAATTTAACGAGTACGAATTGAAGGGTGTTCCTGTACGAATCGCTATAGGTCCGAAAGATTTAGAGAAAGGTACGGTAGAACTCGCACGTCGCGATACCTTAGAAAAACAGTTTGTGTTGCGCGATGATGTAGTGGGTGTTGTAGAGGGACTAATGACTGAAATACAGGAGAATTTATATAGAAAGGCACTGACGCACAGAGCGACACATACAACAAAGGTAGATACCTATGAGGAGTTCAAAAAAGTGTTAGAGACTACAGGAGGTTTCATATTAGCGCATTGGGATGGTACAACTGAAACTGAAGATCAGGTGAAAAACGAGACCAAAGCGACCATACGTTGTATTCCTATAGACGAGGAAGATGAGTCGGGAAGCTGTATGGTTACAGGGAAACCGTCTAAAAGACGGGTGCTTTTTGCGAAGGCATATTAATTTTTTTAAATTTTTTTTGAAAGGGATTTGCTTCATTAAAAAAATGTTGTATTTTTGCATCCGCAATTCAAAAGAATGGTCCGTTCGTCTAGGGGTTAGGACGCCAGGTTTTCATCCTGGTAACAGGGGTTCGATTCCCCTACGGACTACAAAACATAGATTAAACAAAAAACATGGCGAATCACAAGTCAGCATTAAAGAGAATTAGAAGCAGCGAGACAAAGCGTTTACGCAATCGTTACCAACACAAAACGACGCGTAATGCAATCAAGAAGTTGCGTGAGATGACAGATAAGAAAGAGGCTGAAAAGTTTTTCCCTTCTGTAGTATCTATGGTAGACAAATTAGCTAAGAAAAATATCATTCATGATAACAAAGCGGCTAATGTTAAGTCGAAATTAGCAAAGCACGTAGCAGCGTTATAACGATTTAATTGCGAATTAAATAAAACTCCTCCACCTATTGGGGGAGTTTTTTTATGCAATTATGTTCCGCAATGAAGGTGTTATGGAATTAAACTAGCGAAGTCTCCGCCATTTCGTGCAATATCCCGCACAATCGAAGAGGAGATGTGTGAAAATTCTGGACTACAGATTAAGAAAATACTATCCACACCATTTACCTTTTCATTGGCTTGAGCAATGGTCTGTTCGTAATTGAAATCGGTGGTGTTTCGAAGTCCGCGTAATATAAACTGTGCTTGCTGTTCTTTACAAAAATTTGCGGTTAACCCTTCGTAGGATGCCACGGTTACTTTTGTGTTTCCACGGAAAGCGGCTTCAATTTTTTCGATACGTTCGTCAAGCGGCCACATGTACGATTTGTTTGCATTTACCCCAATCGCTATAATGATTTCGTCAAAAAGCGGAAGTGCCCGAGTGACAATGTCTACATGGCCTAACGTAATGGGGTCGAATGATCCAGGGAAAACGGCTCGTCTCATAATTCAGTAAAGTTCAGCTTAAAAGAATACTAATTGCAAGGTACAAAAGTTATTTTTGGGGTGCTGCCAGCGATTCTTCAATCAACATTCCGAAGAATTGGGTCAACGTCATGTTTGCTTCGCGCACTTGTTTCGGGATAATGCTTTCTTTGCTGAGACCGGGCGTGGCATTTATTTCAATAAAGTACGGTTCTCCTTCTTGGATAATAAACTCGCAACGGGTCACGCCTTTCATGTTTAGTAACTCGTAAATTCGTTTTGTTTCGGCCTGTACACGTTGTGTGATTTCTTCGGAAATACGCGCGGGTGTGATTTCTTCAGATTGGCCTAAATATTTGGCTTCGAAATCAAAAAATTCATTTTCGGAAACAATTTCAGTAGGGGGTAATACGGTAATTTCACCATTGATTGCATACGCACCCACAGAAACCTCTGTGCCAAGCAAGGCTGTTTCAACCAACACCTCATGATCTTCAGTAAATGCCTTCTGAAGTGCAGCTTCAAATTCATCTGTGTTCTTCACTTTGCTAATTCCATAGCTAGATCCTGCGCGGTTCGGTTTAACAAAACACGGAAGCCCTACTTTCTTGACCATTTCATCTAGATTGTAAGGTACTCCTTTGTTTATATAGTACGAATTCGCACATTTTACGCCAAAGCCCTTTAAGACAGATAAGCAATCGCGCTTGTTAAAACTAAGTGCACTGGCATACACAGAAGAGGAAGTCTGCGGAATGCCAATTAGTTTCCAGTATGCTTGTAGCAATCCGTCTTCTCCCGGCGTTCCGTGTACGGTATTAAAAACGGCATCGGGCACGACTTTAGCACCCGCCACTTTAAAACTAAAATCATCTTTGTCGATAGGTGATTTTGAACCATTTTCAGAAACGTAAAACCACCCTTCTTGCAAAATATGTACAGGAAAGATATTATAAACGGTCTGATCTAGCGATTCACAGACCACATTGCCGCTGTTTAACGAAATCTCAAATTCGCTGGAAAAGCCTCCCATGACCACGGCTATATTTTTTTTCACCATACCAAAAGTTGAATTAGTGCGTTTATCAAAAATATAACTTATCGTATAAAAGTTGCTAACTTTAGGTTTGTTATTTTTGCAACTAACCTTCAACGTATGTCGTTTATAAAATACATCTTTTCGAAAGCCTTCATAAAACAATTATTACTGATTGTTTTGGGGCTTATTGTGGTATCATTTATTGTGCTTTGGTGGCTTCGGAGTACCACCAATCACGGACAGAAAATTGAAGTTCCTGATTTGGCCAAAATGACGCTGAATGATGTAGAAAATATCTTAGATGAAAATGAGCTGCGTTACGAAATCTTAGATTCAGCTAATTTTAATCCCGAATATCCGCGGTTTTCGGTTATTGAACAATTACCACGCGCTGGAAAATTTGTTAAAGAAGACCGTAAGATTTATTTAACCTTAAATCCGTCTGGGTATCGAAAAGTGAAAATTCCCGATGTGGTGGGCAAAACGACCCGTCAGGCTGAGCCGACCCTAAAAGCAATGGGTTTTGAAATAGGAAAAGTGACTACAAAACCACATATGAGCGACCAAGTACTAGAAATTAGACACGCCGGTGCCCGTATAGAACCAGGAACCGAGTTGGAAATCACTTCTGTAATCGATTTGATTGTGGGAGATGAAAGTTTGAGCCGGATAGGGCGTGACAATGATGAACAGGGTGAAAGTGAGCCAGATGGCGAAACAGAAATCAATGAAGTTATAGAAGATGATGGAACCCAATAGTGCTAACGAAGATTCAGGAAATGACGATCTCTATGAGCATTTTAAGTTTGTAGCAGACAAAGGGCAATCGCCTTTGCGGGTAGACAAGTACCTGATGAATAAGGTTGAAAATGCTACCCGTAATAAAATTCAGAAGGCAGCCAAAGACGGAAATATATATGTAAACGACACTGTAGTTAAGCAAAACTACAAAGTGAAACCAGGCGATGTGGTTACCGTTCTTTTTGAACACCCCCCTTACGAGTTGTTGCTTACCCCAGAAGATATCCCAATCGATATTGTATACGAAGACGACGATGTGCTGGTTGTGAATAAAGAAGCCGGCATGGTGGTGCATCCCGGACATGGAAATTATAGTGGCACTCTTATAAATGCACTGACTTTTCATTTTGATAACCTCCCGAATAACAGCAGCAATCGTCCAGGATTGGTGCACAGGATTGACAAAGATACTAGCGGACTCCTGGTGATTGCCAAAACCGAAGAAGCCATGACACATTTGTCTAGGCAGTTCTTTAATAAAACCACCGAACGCGAATATATCGCATTGGTATGGGGGGATGTCACCAACGATAGTGGCACTATAGAAGGTCATATCGGTAGGCATCCAAAAAATAGATTGCAGAATACCGTTTTTCTAGGCGATGATGCCGAAGAGCGAGGCAAAGCAGCCGTAACACACTATAAGGTGTTAGAACGACTTGGGTATGTAACTTTGGTTAGTTGTAGGCTAGAAACAGGTCGTACCCATCAGATTAGGGTGCATCTTAAACACATTGGGCACACCCTTTTTAATGACGAGCGTTATGGCGGTGAAAAAATTCTGAAGGGAACCAGCTTCAGCAAATACAAGCAGTTTGTAGAAAATTGTTTTAAAATTTTACCACGCCAAGCATTGCATGCTCGCACTTTAGGATTTGAACACCCAACCACTGGGAAATTCTTAAAATTTGAAGCCCCCATACCTAACGATATAGAGGCTTGTATTGATAAATGGCGCAATTATGCAAAACACGCCATTGAATGATTAAGTGAACCAGGTTTTAATTAACGTTTAACCCACTTCAATGTTTGTTTCTTTGTTCCATCTGAAATGGTGACAAAATAAACTCCGTTCGCATAATTTGCTGTTTCAAATTGTAGTCGTTCGCCAGTAACGATGGTTCTATTTTCGTTAAAAATTACCTTTCCATCAATTCCAGCAAGCGTTATTTTTGCATTTGCAATATCGGTTGTAGAATATATATTCAAGATCTCATTTGAAGGATTTGGCGCAATTACAAAATCAATTTCAGCATTAAATTCAGAAACACCAAGTATCTCCTCTATAGAAACTAATCCGTTTCTTGTGTTGCTCCCTTTATAGCCATTGCTAAGAATTTTTGTAGCATCGTATGGTACGTTCAGGTTGTAAGTTGTTACAAATGTAGAGTCTATTTCAGCACCAAAATTTTGTGTGTACGAATTAGCGGTTAAGTCCATAACACCATCTCCATCAGCATCACCAACCACGGCTCCATTCAGAAATGTAAATCCGCGTGGTCGCAATGGAAAACCATCAAGTTCTCCGCTTCCATCTAATGAATACGCATGAATATACCCTATGTTATCCATGTCGGTAAGAGTACTAGAGAAAATAATATCGTACACATCATCATTGTTAATGTCTGCGATGGTTAATACTCCTTCGTTACCACCGTATTTTTCAATTGGAAAATCTGGAAGGTTTTCACCATCGGGGTCTAGACCGTAAATCGTTGGTAGCGGTGTGCCGTTACTACTGGTATTTCGGTCTGCCATAAAGATATCGTAGGTTCCGTCTTGGTCAAAATCGACTACAGTAGGAGGAGAGTACGTCCAACCCGCAGTTGCAATTGGCCATCCAGGATAATACGTTGCATCACTCTTGAGTACATAAAAACCGGGTGCATCGCCGTGATTGCTACCCACAATCTCTAAGTTTTTATCTCCGTCTAAATCGACCAGCAACGGCGACTGATACGAATATCGAACTAAAGGATTTGCTAGGGGAAAGCCAGTTAACAAATCGCCGTTTACATCATACACATACATTCCAGTAGACGAAGTTGCGATAACCACATCTTGATCTCCATCGTTATCTACATCACCTACTGAAGGTGTAAAGGCGGGCGTCGCATCAAATTGTATAGGCCAATTTGTATTAATGGGTGTTCCGTCCTGTTTTAGGGCGTGCACAAAACCTACAGTACTGCTTTGGCGCTGGCAACTAATTATATCCATAATATCATCACCGTCAAGATCTGCAAAAACGGGTGCGTTTATCATCCAGTTGTCATTAAAGTTTAAAGGCCATCCTGGAAGGTCATCTCCGTTGTTGTCCATTAAATAGATGCGTCCAACGGTTGTTGGGTAGCCTGTGTTAACGGCAATTTCCACATTGTCGTCTCCATTTATATTTGCTACTGTGGGAGGTAATAGAATGGGGCCTTCTACCGTTTTTTGCCAAACAATTTCTCCAGCACCATTTAATGCATAAAGTTCGGTGTTTATACCATATAAAATTTCCTGAACCCCATCGTTGTCTACATCTGCTAATGTTACGCCCCGTGAGTTTTTTATACTCGGATTGGCAGGACGCCCAAAAGAGAAAAGTTCTTCAATGTTGCCGGCGTTCGACTTTTTCATTGGTGGGATTGCCACGTTTTCAACTGTAATGGTTCCGTCTTCTAAAAGGGTTGCTTTCTTGCCCATGTTTTCTTGGGCTGTCATGGTGCCTATTGTAATTGCAATAAGCCCGAATAATGATAGTTTTTTGCTCATAAATGTTGATATTTTTTCTAAAGTTACTTTTTGATAAATGAAGCAAACGTTAAGAGTTTCTTAATTAACACCGGGGTATTTCTCTTGGGCACAAGAATGCGCTAGGAATCAATTGTGTATAAAAAAAGATTATCTGTTGTTTAATTATATTTATTAGGAGACGTTTATAAAGCCAAATTTGAAATTGTATTTTTACAAAAAAGAAATTCGCATGAAAATAGTAGTATCTCCCGCCAAATCATTAGACTTTGAAAGTAAGTTGCCAACCACGAGAGGCACCCAGCCTTTATTTTTGGAACAGGCTGAAATGATCAATAACAAATTAGAACGAAAGTCGAAAAAAGCAATTGGCGAGTTGATGAGCATTAGCGATTCTTTAGCCGCGCTTAACTACCAGCGGTACAAAGATTTTAGCACTCCTTTTACAAAAAAGAACTCCAGACCAGCTGTGTATGCCTTTGCAGGCGATGTGTACCAAGGGCTCGATGCATGTAGCATTCCTGAAAGTAAAATAGATTTACTAAATGATTCACTGCGTATTCTTAGCGGAATGTATGGAGTGTTGCGCCCGTTAGATTTGATACAGCCCTACCGACTCGAAATGGGGACAAGTCTTTCTATAAACCGAAAAAAGAATCTGTATGAATTCTGGGGAGATTCAGTAACCGAAGCCTTGAATAACGAATTGGAAGAAGGGGAGACCTTTCTGAATTTAGCAAGCCAAGAATACTTCAAGGTAATCGATCCTAAAAAGCTAAAAGCTCCCGTAATTTCTCCTGTTTTTAAAGATTTCAAAAATGGAAAGCTTAAAATCATTTCATTCTTCGCTAAAAAGGCGAGGGGAAGCATGGCGCGTTATGTAATTGATAACAATACGAAGACCTTGCGCGGGTTAAAAGGTTTCGATTATGATGGGTATGGCTATAGCGAGCAGTACACCGAAAACGAAAACGAACCTGTGTTTGTGCGTTAAGCCTTGTTTCATCATGTACATCCATACCCGCCTTTTATCCCAAAAAACACTACAAAATTAATTGTTGCTACATTACCGCCGCCGCGTTTTACCACTGGCGAATTGAAAGAAGGGGATGTAGATTTCTGCTACGGAAGTAGGGATGGGCAATTATGGCCCATCTTAAATGCACTTTTTGATTTAAATCTACAATATGAAACTACCGATCTTGCGATTGCGCAACGCAAAAAATTTTTGCAAGATCGCGGTTTGGGCATTTGTGATATCGTGGCAAGCGCGCGTCGTGAAAAAGTGGACGCGAGCGACTTAGGAATGCAACAAATTGAATTACGTGATTTGGTTTCCGTATTAGAAGCAAATTCAAAAATAGAGACACTTTTGTTCACCGGCGGCAATAGCAAGAATGGCCCTGAGTATTTTTTTAGAAAACACCTAAAAGAGTACAATTTATCCCTTTCCGTAGAAAATAATAACGTTCCCAGAATTCATTCGTTCGAGTTACCTAAATCAAAACGAACAATCACCACAGTTTCCTTAACGGCTCCCAGCGGGGCTGCCAATAGGGCGGTGGGTGCGCTTCAGCTATACAAAGAGATGAAAAAAGCCAATCCCAAACTGAATACCATCGATTTTAGAATTGCCCAGTACCGACCTTTCTTTTAAATTCTACTGAAAAGAGAAAACTTCTAAAGGTGCATTGTTGCTTACAACCACGTAATGCGGTTGATTTAGTATGGAAATTTCTACAATGTCTTTTGCATCTGAATTGATATACGGATCGAATTCTTTGGTGTATTCAAAATTACCTTTGCCGTCTCCCAGTAGTACATAACCGTAATTACTATCGTAACGAATGGTTTCTACCTCGGCATCATATATCGCACCGACACCCATAACATCTAGGTTACCGTCGTTGTTGATGTCTTTTGCAATAAACGAAAGGGTTGGGCCTAACTGCGCCATATTGGGCAATTCTGTTAGGGTAAAGGTGCCATCACCATTATTTTGGGCGTACACAGACTCGAAGGTGTAAAGGGTTCGTTTTTCAGCTTCTTTTAGTTCTTCCTTGCCATAAATAGATTCCATGTCTAAACTGGCAAACTCTTTATAGCTCTGAATTTTTTCTAGTAAGAAAGGATTTTGTTCGCTACTACATTCTTTTCCGCGTACCGGAACAACACGCCCGTCATTTATTTTGCTCAGTGCAATATCAAAAGAGCCGTTGTTGTCAAAATCTTTTGCATAAATAAAGAGTGGCTTTTTTTCTGAAGGTTGAAATTTATTGTTTTTACCTAGATTTCCGAAGAAATAATCGACATCACCATCACCGTCCATATCTGCGGCTGTAGCACCAAACCACCAACCTTCTTTTTTGTTAAACGCTTCTGTTTCTTTTTTGGTAAAAGCGCCATTGTTGTTGGTGTAAAACGTAGGTTTCATCCATTCTCCGGTGAGAAATAAGTCTGGATCGTTATCACCATCAACGTCTGTAAAAATTGCTTCGGAAACAATCCCTGGCGTTTGTAAATCGGCATTATTAGGGGTAATGTCTTTAAATATGCCGTTGTTGTTCTGTAGTAGATATGAAGGGGAAGCCAAGGGGTATTTTCCTGGCACTACATTTCCACCTGCAAATAAGTCGAGGTCGCCATCACCATCGATATCGGCTGCGGCAACCGATTTGCCAACACTCAGCATTTTTGGGAGTGCCTTCGTGTTTCTCGTAAAGTTTCCATTGCCATCATTTGTGTACAAGCGATCTTGGAGTTCATTGCTATTGGCGGCAAACTCGTAGCCGCCGCTTACCACATACAGGTCTTGGTCGCCATCACCATCGGCATCAAAAAAGAGGGCGTCTGCATCTTCAAAACTCGCTTCTTTGTCCCACAGGGTTTTCTGTGGATTGTTGAAGGTTCCATCATTTTTTTGAATAAACAGCGCTGCAGGTGCTCCTGCCGCGTTTCCTACGAAGAAATCTTCTAGGCCGTCATTATTTACATCGGCTTTCGCCAAACGGGCACCCTTGCTAGATTGGCGTTGTGGGAGAAGTAATTGTTCGCCATAATCGTAAAAATCATTTTCAACGTGTCGATATGCTAGGCCCAATTCAGCAGCTTCCCTGCGGTGTTTTTTGAGATTTTTATTCATATTGTTAGCAATATCAGAGGTTGCTTCATCATATGAAAAGTTCAGGCTGCTGTTTGGTTTGGGGTTCTTTTTAGTAGAAACTTTTCCGTCAGGCCAAACCACCTTAATTTCTTCAATCACTTTTTCGTCACCTAGACCAAAAACGAGGTTCGGACTTACAGATGATTCAAATCCGCGTCCAGTATATAATTCCTGCACTTGTTCTTTTTGCTTTGTTTTTACAAAAACTTTTGAGCCAATTGCGTGCTTGTTCCCCAGTGGGCCCTTTAGGGTTATTTTGCTGAAGTTATTACGCGCGTTGTTTTTGTAAATTCCCGCTTCGTCGTGCAAATTATTGATAATCAAGTCTAGATCGCCATCGTTGTCGAGGTCTGCGTAGGCAGCACCGTTAGAGTAGGTGGGTAGGTCTAAGCCCCATTCTTGTATTTTTTTAGAAAAGGTGAGATTGCCTTCATTTTTATAGATATAGTTGTTAATGCGTTCTGTTGGAATAAGGTCTAAAACTTCTTGAAGTTTTTTGCTTTCGCCGCTGTTCATTATTTCACGTAATTTCGCACGAGCATCTTGGTTGGTGTAATCTCGGTCAACCCCGTTGGTTACGAAAATATCTTTCAGCCCGTCATTGTCGAAATCTGCCAAGAGGGGCGCCCAGCTCCAGTCTGTTTTAACTACGCCAGAAAATTGTGCGGTTTCATAAAACTTGCCCTGTCCTCTGTTTACATGTAACATATTTGCCATATAGGCGTGGTGGTAACCGATATCAACCATGGTGTTGAAACCAGAAATGCTCATAGATGCCATGTTTTCTTTGCTACGGGCATAATTTTCCGATAGCATATCTAGGGTAATGAGGTCTGGCAATAAATCGTTGTTCAAATCTGCATAATCTGAACCCATGCTATTGGTGGTAATGTGGTCTAGGCGGTTGAGTATCTCATTTTTAAAAGTGCCATTCTGTTGGTTGATGTATAAAGCATCTGGTTCTAAAAAGTCATTGGCAACATAAATATCATCCCATCCGTCTTCATTAAAGTCAGAAATCACAGCACTCAAACCCCATGCCTTGTTTACAAGTCCGGCCTCTTGGGTAACTTTGGTGAATGTAGTACCGTCGTTTCTATACAAATGGTCACTGGTAAGTGCATTGGTATTTTTTTGAATTTCAGAATTAATTTTTCCGTTATTCTGGAAATCTTCTCGGTGATTTACCAAATAGAGGTCTAAATCGCCATCGTTGTCGAAATCGATTTGGTAGATTTGAGTTGAAAATGCAGGATCTGCCAATCCCCATTGGCTAGCTTCTTCTTTAAATGTCCCGTCTTGTTGATTCATAAAAAGCAAGTTTTTTCTTACTTCATCATCCTTTAGGGAGCCTGCCTTACATACATAAATATCCAACCAGCCGTCATCATTCACATCTAGCATGCTAACGCCTGTGGAAAACCCCTGATAGTCTTCAGTTTGAGAGCTTGAGGTAATGTCCTTAAAATCAAAGTTTCCATTGTTCTTATAAAGTTTGTTAGGTCCGAGATTGGAAACAAAATAAATGTCTTCGAGTCCATCGTTGTCAATGTCGCCAACCGCCACACCAGCGCCCGTATACACGTACATATAATTCATGAAGTTCAAGTCGATACGCTGCTGGAGTATATTTTTAAAGGTCACTCCTGATGCGTTACTTTCAATTCTTTCAAACAGTTGTGGGTTCTCTTCGGAAATTTTCTCTTGTTCGACAGTGTTTGAACAAGAACAAGCAATGATTGCCAAAATGATTACTAGTCTTCTCATGATTAAAATGTTACTGCAACAAATATAGCAGATTAAGAACAACCAAAGTTGTAAAAAATTTGACATATTTTGACGTGTAATAGTGCATTTTGTCGATAAATACGCAACTAACACAAAAAAATTATGAATATTTTAAGTATTATTTTTATCTTGACGCACGATAACAATCATTCTAATTTAAATTTTAATTTTATGAAAAAAATTACGTTTTTTTATGTGGCGTTGCTTTTTCTGTGTTGTACATGGATAGGTAGTGCCCAAATGACCTATAATGGAGCCACTGGGCCATTAAACGACAATGGCGTTGGTGTTCCTCCTGGAGTCACGGAATATATCATCAATGTTCCAGATTCAGGTAGTGTAACAGATTTAACCATTGATTTGGATGTTACCCATACGTGGCTAGGAGATTTAGACATTGAACTAGAATCACCAGCGGGAACTATTGTCGCGCTTATGGACGAGCCAGGCGACCCTACTCCTTCTGGAGCTTTCGGATGTAATGTGGATGATATTTTGGCTACATTTGAAGATGGCGGCACTCGTTCAGCAGTTGATGTAGAAACAGTTTGTAATCCAGCCGTTCCTTCTATTGCCGGTTCTGTAGAGCCATTAGGCTTATTTAGTACTTTTAATGGAGAAGATCCTAACGGAGATTGGATACTACGTTTTACAGACAATGCTGGTGGAGATAGTGGTGGAGTTAATGCCATTGGATTAAATATTACGGGGATCACTATGATTGGCGACGCTCCAGTAATCACCTGTCCTGCAGATATCATGATCAACACCGAGCCAGGTGTGTGTACAGCGGTATCTAACTTTGCTGGTACGGCGACAGATACCGAAGATGGGAACATCTCGGGAGATATCGTTGCGACCCCAGCGAGTGGTTCGGCCTTCCCAGTGGGGACAACGGCCGTGACACTTTCGGTTACAGACAGCGACGGGAACACATCTACCTGTATGTTCAATGTAACTGTGGTAGACAACGAAGACCCGGTACTTACCTGCCCGGCAGATATTGTACAGAGCAACGATATGGGTGTCTGCGGTGCCAACGTTACCGTACCGATGCCGACGATCATGGACAACTGTCCTACGGCCGGTGGTTCACCGACTCAAACATCGGTATCAAGCCCACTTACGGCCTATAACTTTGACGCTTTAGGCCTTATAGACACCCCAACTACCATCACGGGCCCTGCAATGGCCTCTGGCGATGTTGAGATGAGTGCTACCTTTACCGGTGACCACGGTGGTGGCACAGACTTCGAAGACTTTATCCTAGAAGGTCCTGACGGAAGTACGCTATTAGATGCTTCATCAGGTGTGGGCGATTGTGCCACGGCTACCCTTACTTTTACAGTGGGTGCTGCTACATGGAACGGATGGATCGACACCTTCGGCCCAGATCTTACCTTCGTGCTGCAGGCAGACGCTGCGGTTGACAATATCTGTGCTGCGAGCGAGTACCAGCTGACAGCTGATTACCTTACAGGTTCTGGTCTTATCAATGACTATAACGGAACGGACGACGCATCGGATTTCTACCCAGTGGGTGATACCGACGTTACCTTTACCTATGTAGACGGAGGCGGGAACACTGCCACATGTACGATGACCGTTACGGTTAACGACGACGAGGACCCAGTGATCACATGTGCGGGCGACCCTGCACCGATCTTCGGATCTGCGACGGATGCACCCGGTGCTGCCATCCCAGACAACAACCCTGCCGGTGTTTCGGCCACAATCGACATCACGGAT
>TARA_R110002072_G_scaffold58513_1_pt1 | contig 16498 bp, 18 predicted proteins | sample TARA_R110002072 | Tara Oceans TARA_R110002072 (sample SAMEA4397118) | marine metagenome | biome: Polar Biome; feature: [SRF] surface water layer (ENVO:00010504); material: water (ENVO:00002006), including particulate matter (ENVO:01000060) such as... | depth 5 m | reverse complement strand
ACATGCTTGGGCAGAAGTGTATTTGCCAGGTGCTGGTTGGATTGGATTTGATGCAACTTCTGGTTTATTAGCTGGAGAAGGTCACATTCCTTTGGCTTGTACTCCTTCTTTTGAGAGTGCTGCTCCAGTTTTTGGTTTGTCTGATATTTGTGAAACTGAATTTGAATTCGAGAATTCTGTAACAAGAATTTTAGAATCGCCAAGAGTTACAAAACCTTACACCCAAGAACAATGGAAAGCCATTGATAAATTAGGAAATAAAGTTGAAAAAGAACTGCAAAAAAATGATGTTCGTTTAACAATGGGTGGTGAACCAACTTTTGTTTCTGTGGATGATATGGAAGGTGCAGAATGGAACACAGATGCAGATGGAACACACAAAAGAACCTTAGCAGCAGATTTATCAAAACGTTTTTTAGATAAGTTTTCTGAAGGTGGATTTTTACATCATGCTCAAGGAAAATGGTATCCAGGAGAACCTCTTCCAAGATGGTCTATTGAATTAGTTTGGAGAAAAGATGGACGAAAAATATGGTTTAACCAAAATTTATTAGCAGCTTTAGCTCCAAAAACAGAAATTCCTGAAAATGCTGACATCTTATTTTTAGACAAATTAACAAGTTATTTAGGCGTTTCTTCAGAGCATATTTTGCCTACTTATGAAGATGCTTTTTTAATGATGTATGAAAAAGGCAATATGCCAATTGATTATAATCCTGCAGAAGATAAAGATAGTTCTATCGCAGAAAAAAAGATTGCTGAAATTCTAAAAAATGGAACCTCTAAAGCTGTTGGTTATGTTTTACCATTAAATAAAACCGAAGATAAGTGGTTTAGTAGCGAATGGACTTTTAGAAGAAAACATATTTATTTAACTCCAGGAAATTCACCTGTTGGTTTGCGTTTACCTCTAAACTCTTTAGAGCAAAAACCAGCACATGAAATGTTTCCTATTTACGAGCCAGATTTATTTTCAAAAAAGAAAAGATTGCCAAGTTTTAGACAAGTAGCTTCTAAAAGATATGAAGATTTTCAGCAAAATGGCATTCCAACAAATATGCCTAATTATTTTGTAAGAACTGCTATTTGTTCAGAAATTAGAGAGGGTAAATTGCATCTATTTTTACCTCCTTTAGACAATGCAGAATTTTATTTAGATTTATTGGCATCTATTGAAGCAACTGCAAAAGAACTAGAAATTCCTGTTATTTTAGAAGGCTATGGAATTCCTCACGATAATAGAATAGAATCGATGAAAATTACTCCAGATCCAGGAGTTATTGAGGTAAATGTGCACCCTTCTTTAGATTGGAATCAACTAAAAAATACCACATTTACAATTTACGAGGAAGCAAAAAAATCGAGATTAGGAACTGAAAAGTTTATGTTAGATGGCAAACATACTGGAACTGGAGGAGGAAATCACGTAACGTTAGGTGGAGTTTCGCCAAAAGATAGTCCGCTTTTGCGTAAACCGAGTTTATTAAGAAGTTTATTAACTTTTTGGCAACATCACCCTGGATTATCTTATTTGTTTTCTGGTTCTTTTGTGGGGCCAACAAGTCAAGCTCCAAGAGTGGATGAAGCAAGACATGATAGTTTGTACGAGTTAGAAATCGCCTTTAGCCAAATACCAAAAGATGGTGAAGTTCCTTTTTGGCTGACAGACAGGTTATTTCGTCATTTATTAACAGATTTAACAGGAAACACACACAGAGCAGAATTTTGTATTGATAAATTATATTCGCCAGATTCTTCTACAGGAAGATTAGGAATTTTAGAATTACGTGGTTTTGATATGCCTCCTCATGCACAAATGAGTTTACTACAAAATTTGTTAGTAAGAACCTTAGTTTCGTGGTTTTGGAAAAAACCTTACGAACATAATTTAGTAAGATGGGGTACAGAATTACATGATAAATTTTTGATTGAACATTTTGTAAAAGAAGATATCAAAGACATTGTAAATCAATTAAATAAAGCTGGTTATAAATTTGAAGTTGATTGGTTTGATCCTTTCTTTGAATTTAGATTTCCTTTATTTGGAATGGTTGATATCAACAATATTCATTTAGAACTACGTGCAGGAATTGAACCTTGGAATGTTTTAGGTGAAGAAATGACTGGTGGAGGAACTGCAAGATATGTAGATTCTTCTTTAGAAAGACTGCAAGTAAAAGTATCAGATTTTAATCAAGAAAGATATACCTTAACCTGTAATGGCGTAAAAGTGCAATTAAAAAGTACTGGAACACATGCAGAATATGTAGCAGGAATTCGTTACAAAGCATGGAATCCTTACTCTGCTTTGCACCCAACAATAGATGTTGATACACCTTTAGTTTTTGATATTGTTGATAATTGGAACAAACGTTCCATTGGTGGTTGTACGTATTTTGTGACACATCCTGGAGGAAGATCTTATGATACGTATCCTATAAATAGTAATGAAGCTGAATCTCGAAGAATTAATCGTTTTTGGGATTTTGGACACACACAAGGAGAAATCAAAACAAAAGAAGAAGCCAGAAAAGACAAAGAAGCTCAAGAGAAAGAATTAGAAGAAAATGATAAAGGAATAATTAGGGGAATTAAAAAACAAGGAAGTTCTAAAAAATTCAATTTTAAAGAAATTCCTATAAACCCAGAATATCCAAATACATTAGATTTGCGACTTAAAAAATAATTCGTCTTGATAAAAAAACCAGTTACATCTTTCTTTAAAGATTATTTTAAAGATTTTGAAAACTATGATGAAGTTTTAAAGTCTGATATGAAAATAAATCCTACTTGGGAAAAATTATTATCAAATTTTTCTAAACTAGGCATTAAAGAAATTACAAAAAAACAAGAAAATTTAGATTGGTTATTAGCAGAAAATGGCGTAACCTATAATATTTATAATGATCCTAAAGGTTTAAACAGACCTTGGAATTTAAATATAATTCCCTTTGTTATTGACAACAAAGAATGGAAAACTTTAGAAAAAGGTCTACAACAAAGAGCTCAGGTTTTAGATTTAGTTCTAAAAGATATTTACGGAAAAAGAGAATTGATTAAAAATGGTATTATTCCTTATGAAATAATCTTTTCTCATCGTGGTTTTTTAAGACCTTGTGATCAAATACAATATAAAACAGCTCAACAGTTATTAATGCATTCTGCAGATTTAGCAAGAGGTCCAGATGGACAAATGTGGGTTGTAAACGATAGAACTGAAGCACCTTCTGGAATTGGTTATGCTCTTGAAAATAGATTTTCTACAAGAGAAGTTGTACCCGATTTTTTTAATGAAATTAATGTAAAACAACCTTTTGATTTTTTTAAAGACTTTAACCAGCTATTAATTAATGCTGCAATAAACAATAAAGAAAATCCAACCATTGTAATTTTAACTCCAGGACCACATAACGAAACATATTTTGAACATGCTTATTTGTCTTCGTTTTTAGGATACCAGTTAGTAAAAGGAAGTGATTTGGTTGTAAGAGACCAAAAAGTTTGGATTAAAACCTTAAAAGGTTTAATTCAAGTTGATGTAATTTACAGACGTGTAGACGATGCTTTTGTAGATCCTTTAGAATTAAAAGGCGATTCTTATTTAGGAGTTGCTGGTTTGTTGGAAGTTGTTAGGCAGCAAAATGTAGCTATTATGAATCCTATAGGAAGTGGCGTTTTAGAAAACCCTGGTTTAATTCCTTTTATGAATTCTATTTGCAAATACTTTTTAAAAGAAGATTTACTACTTCCTCAAATTGCTTCTTGGTGGTGTGGACAAGAAAAAGAGCGAAAACACGTTTTAGAAAACATTAAAGACCTTGTTGTAAAACCTATAGATATTACCAACAGAGAAAATATTTATTTCTGTGAATTTTTAAATGATGTTGAAATAGCAGATTTAAAAAAGCAAATTTTAGCAAAACCCTATCGTTTTGTGGCACAAGAAAAAATATCATTTTCAACAGCTCCAAACCTTACAAAAGAACATTTAGAACCTAGAAAAGTTGTTTGTAGAACTTTTGCAATTGCTAAAGAAAACTCATATAGCATTATGCCTGGAGGTTTGGTTAGAGTTGCAGCAGAAAGAAAAGAGTTGAGAGTTTCTAACCAAAAAGGAGGCACAAGTAAAGATTTCTGGGTTACAAATAATCATAAAAAAATCAATAAAAAACTACAAAGATATCATTGGCATCATTCAACATCTAACAATTTAACAGGTATTGAAAACCTACCAAGCAACACAGCCGAAAATTTATTTTGGTCTGGTAGATATTTGGCGAGAACCTTAATTACTGCAAGGTATATTAGAATGGTTTTAAACCAGATGAGCAATTCTGAATTTAGTAAAAGAGATTCAGATTCTGAAAGTTTACATATTTTATACAAATCAATAACGCATTTAACCTCTATTTTTCCTGGATTTACGGGTAAAAATGAAGAAAAAGCACTAGAAGATCCTTTAAAGGAAATTGCTATTGTACTTTTTGATAAAAATAAAGTTGGTAGTTTAGCCCACGCACTTTCGTCTTTTAATAATTCTTATTATTCTTTAAGAAATTTATGGTCCAAAGATATGTGGCGTGTTTACGATATGCTGCAAAAAATTTGGCAAAATTTTGATGAAAAAGACTATAAAAACACAAAAAAAATCATCAAATTATTAGATTCTGTTATCACAAAACTAATAGCTTTTATAGGTTTAATTGAAGAAAGTATTTTGGTTGATCAAGGATTGTTACTATATTTCATTGGTTTTCAGATGGAATTAGCAACCATGTGTATTGATAAATCTAGAGCACTTTTAACAATTAGTTATGAAGAAGATATAGAATATGAAATTTTAGAGTCGTTATTAAATAGCCACGAAAGTTTAAATATTTACAGATATAGCTTTAAATCTTATTTAAATGTAGAAAATGTAGTGAATCTTATCTTGTTAGATAAATCGTATTCTAGATCTTTAAAATATCAATTAAATAGAATTAAAAAAGATGTTTTTAAACTGCCAAAAAGAAACGAGGGCACAGCACTTTCAACTTTACAAAAAGCGATTACAGAAGCCTGTGATTTAATTAAAGATGCAAAAGCAACCCATTTAATTAAGATTGATGAACATGAAGTTACTCGAAAAAATTTGGAAAATTTATTGGCTTCTTTAAGTGATAAAATCCACGATACTTCTATGTCTTTAACAGATATGTATTTTAATCATTCTGATGAACAAAAACAGTTAGTTGAACAAAATTACACACTTTAAAATGGTTTTTTCAATTATACACACTACAAGCTATAAATATGATAATAATGTAACTTATTGTCACAATTTAGCCATCTTAAAGCCAAAAGATTTTATTGGGCAGAAGTTATTAAATTATGAATTAGAAATCACTCCAAAACCTAGTGTTTTAAATGAAAATATAGATTTTTTTGGAAATTCAGTAACTCATTTTTCTATTGATAAACAACATAAAGAATTAATTGTAACTGCAAAAAGTAACGTTGAGCGTTCTTACGAAATTCAAGAAAAAAATGAACATTTAAAAGGTGATAAAAACATCACTTTAGAAAAAGCAATTGAAAAATTAAGTTCGTTTTCTACTGAAATTATAGATGCAAAACAGTTTTTATTAGACTCACCTTTCATCAATAAAATATCTATTTCAATTAAAGAATATGCAGAGGTTTCTTTTAAAAAAGAGCGTTCTGTTTTTGAAGCATCTAAAGAATTAATGAAACGTATTTTTACGGATTTTAAATTCGATGCCACTTTTAGCACTATTGCAACTCCTATTGATGAAGTTATGAAAGAGAAAAAAGGCGTTTGTCAAGATTTTGCTCAAGTTGCGATTGCTTGTGTACGTTCCATGGGTTTGCCAGCAAGATATGTGAGTGGTTATATAGAAACGTTACCTCCTCCAGGAAAAGAAAAACTAGTGGGTACAGATGCTTCTCATGCGTGGTTTTCTGTATTTATTCCAGATTTTGGATGGCTAGATTTTGATCCTACAAACAATCAAATTCCCAAAAACCAACATATCACAGTTGCTTTTGGTAGAGACTATTATGATGTACCACCTTTAAAAGGAGTTATTTATGGTTCTGGAAATAGTATTATGAAAGTTTCAGTAGATATTAGACCTGCTAAAGACTAAAAACCAAAATGCTTTGAAATTTTTAAATCTTAAAAATCTCAAAGCATTTTATTTTAAAAGTAAAGTAACTAATTAACAAGCAATATGGTACTTTACATTCTCTTTTGTGTAACTCTCAATAGCACCTTTACTTTTAAGTTGATCTATAATTGTATATAAAGATAATATCATAGAAATATTTTCTACTTTATTTAAAATTTGAAAACTTGTTAAAGGTTCTTCTTTAATTACATTTAGCACAGACAATTGTTGTGCTGTTAATTTATTGTTATTCATAGCATATTTTTTAGATGATAAATATACAATAATAATTTTTCAAACAACTACAACCTAATAAGAATCTGTTTTACAGTCATTTACTTATTTTGTAACAGAGTAAATATCCTCCTTAAAAAACATAAAAACGTTATCTAATTTACCTTAGAAAGCAAATAGAACAACGTTTTATAAAATCAATAGAAAATAAAATTAGCTACTAATAGCTACTAAGCAGCATAATGATATTTTTTATCTTGTTTCATGTAACTTTTAAGCACACCTTTTGTACTAAGCTTATCTATAATATTATACAATGATAAAATCATAGAAATACTGTCTACTTTTTTTAAAATTTCGAAACTTGTTAGATGCTCAGTTTTTACAGCATTTAATACTGACTGCTCTTCAGCAGAAAGGGTAATTTGAATCATAGGGATTATAATTTAGAACTCAAATATACAGTATTTTTTAAAAAATTTAAAAAAAACATCATAATTATTAAGAAAATTTTAACAATATATTTTTTGAATCTTATAAACGATATAAATTAAAGTATCTAACAGTAGCAAACATAACTCTTAAAAATATGATTTACAGCATTTTAAAAACATTTAAATTAGGAGATATTATTTTATCTCTTCATATTCAATAAGATACATATCTGAATATACTTTGGTAAAATGCGCTCCAAAAAATAAAATTAAACTAGAATAAGAAACCCAAAGCATAATTAAAATGATAGATCCTGCTGCTCCATACGTAGAACCTGGATCCATTTCGCTAAAATACCAAGCCATTAAATACTTACCAATTACAAATAAAATTGCTGTTAAAGCTGCACCAATTCTTACTGCTCGCCAACGAATACTTTTTGTTGGTAAATATTTAAACATTGTTGCAAAAAGCACGTATATAAAGAAAATGGAAATTGTAAAATCGATAAGATACACATAATCAAACAGAATTTCTGGCATAAATTTTTCAATTCTGTTGCTAAAAGCACTAATAATTGAAGTGAAAATAAAACTGATTAAAAGTAAAAAACCTATAATTAGAATAAATCCGAAACTTTTTAATCTACTTAAAAGCATTTTAACAAATCCATTAGTATTTTCATTCTCTTTTACTTTCCAAATTTTATCGAAAGCAGATTGAAGTTGATAAAAAACTCCAGTTGAACCATAAATTAAGGTTATAAAACCAATAATAGTTGTAAATATTGAGACTGATTCATCTCCTCTATCCAACATCATAACTCTTATGGATTCTGCTGTTTGCACACCAACTGCTGCAGAAATTTCGTCTAACAATTCTCCTTGCACAATTTCTCTACCCCAAACATTACCAACAAGATTTAAGATGATAACAATTAAAGCAGGCAAAGATAATATTGCATAATAAGCAACCACTGCACTTAATTCAAAAGGATTGCTATCAAACCAATTATTTGCGGTTTTTACAAATAGTTTTGGTAAATCTTTAAGTTTAAATTTATGTGTCAATTTTATAATATATTTAGATAAAAAATAATCCAAAGTAACAATTACTTTGGATTATTTTTATGCGTTTTTAAGCTTCTCCTCTTGCAGGATAGTCTTCTTTTAATATATAATCTATTCCATTTAAAACGTCTTTAAACTCAGGTCTTCCAAAAGGCATAGATTGTATAGATTCCCAATAAATTTTTCCTTTTGTATCAATCAAAAATAAACCTGGTTCTGTAAATTGTTTTGGTTCTTTATCACTAATACCTTCAGAAATGAATAAACCCCACTTACGAGCTTCATCAATTGAAAAATTATAACCTACAGGAACATCATCTATTGCCCAATCTTTGTAAGTTTCTTTTGCAAGTTCTTCTGTATTTGCACTAATTGCAACTATATTAACACCTCTTTTTTTTAAGTCTGGTATTTTTGTTTGTAATTCTTCCAATTGTTTTTTACAAACTGGGCAATGTTTGCCTCTATAAAAAATTATCAATGTGAAATTTTCTGGCTTTTGCTCTTGTAAACTCCATTGTGTACCATTTACTAAATCAATCGTTAATTCTGGTGCTTTATTTCTAGGTTTTATCATCTTGTAATTTTTATGAGTTTTCTAATTTATTTACTTCTAATTTCGGATAATCTGTATATCCCTTAGGTCCTGGTGTGTAAAAAGTTTCTTGATTCCAATCTGCTAATTCTTGGTTTCTTTCAAAACGTTCTACCAAATCAGGATTTGAAATATACAATTTACCAAAAGCAACTAAATCTGCGTTTCCTTCTTCAATCACTTTATTTCCAGAAGCTTCATCAAAACCTGCATTAATCATTAAAGTTCCATGATATAAAGGTCTAAAATGTTCTGCAATGTTTTGCACAGCAAATTTCACGTCAGAAACATCATTAAAAGGTTCAGATAAGTGAATGTATGCTAAGTTATAATCATTTAATTTTTTAATAATATATTCAAAAGTAGGAATCGTCTCTTCATCCATTTCCATTCCAAAAATTCCATTTAAAGACGGATTGAATCTTGCTCCAATTTTTTGTTCGTGTAAAACTTCTTTTACAGCATCTAAAACTTCAAAAAAGAAACGCGCTCTATTTTCAATACTTCCTCCATATTCATCTGTTCTTTTGTTGGATGTTTTGTTAAAAAACTGATGAAACAAATATCCATTTGAAGAATGAATCTCTACACCATCAAAACCAGCATCAACAGCATTTTGTGCAGCATTTTTAAAATCAGATATTGTTCTTTTAATATCTTCTTTTGTCATTTCTTTTGGTGTAACTGTTTCTTTTTCTCCTTCTGGAGTATACACAGTTTCATTGGCATTTATAGCAGAAGGTGCTAAAGGTAATTCTCCATTATGAAAATCGGGATGCGAAATTCGTCCAACGTGCCAAAGCTGAATAAATATTTTCCCACCTTTATCATGTACTCTTTTTGTTACTTTTTTCCAACCTTCTACTTGTTCTTTACTGTAAATACCAGGAGTGTTTATGTAACCAACAGCTTCTTTAGATACTTGCGATCCTTCTGTAATAATTAAACCTGCAGAAGCTCTTTGTTCATAATATAAACCTTGTAAATCGTTTGTTGGTACATTACCTTTATTATCTGCTCTACTTCTAGTCATTGGAGCCATGACAACTCTATTTTTTAAAGGTAAATCATCAATATTATTAAAATTTTGTAATAAAAATTCTTTCTTCATTGTTCTCTCTTTATGTTGTTATTATTAAATTTATTATTGATAAAAGCCTTTAATAGGTAGCTAATTTTTCTTTTTTCTTTGTCAATTGTCTGTCCAATTCTTTTACAGATTCATTAATAGAACTTATAAAATTATCGTGACTTGCTTCTGCAAACAATCTTGGTCCAGGTACACTTACTCTAATATTACAAATCATTCCTGTTTCATCAGAAGAGGTGTTTTCTGTTTTAAAAAAAACATCTGCTCTTACAATCATCTGAAATTTATCGTATAATTTTTCTAACTTTTCTTTTGCGTATGCTTCTAACCTATCACTAGCTTCTACATTATGGTATTCGAAATTAATATTCATAGTTTTATCATTTTAAATTAATAGACTATAAATGTATTTACAAATAGAAATGTAGGTTTGCTGAAATGCAATTAAGTTGAACTCAATTGAATTGTTAACACCTTTTTAAGAGATTATTTTCTTTTTCTTGAAGTGATAAAATAAACGCCCGTTAATAAAATACATGAGGCTACAATTGATTGTGTTGTTAAAGTTTCCTCTAAAAAATACCAACCCATAAATAAAGCAATTACAGGATTTACATAAGCAGATGTTGACACTTTTTCTGTAGACACGTTTTTTAATAGATAATTAAAAGCAGTAAAGGCTACAATACCTCCAAAAACAATTAATAAAATCATAGAAATCTGAACATTTGTACTCCAATATAAAGGTGATAGCCAAACTTCATTAAAACTTAAGCTTGCTAAAAATAGTACAAAACCAGCCACCAACATTTGATAACCTGTTGTAACCATAAAACTTTTTGGCAAATCTGCTTTCGATACAAATACACTTCCATAACTCCAACTTAAAACACACGTAAGTATCATAAAAACCCCTAATAAAGTTCCTTCAGAAGTTATCAATTCTTTTTGACTAACCAATAAATACATGCCAAACATTCCTAAAATTACTCCAATAATAGATTTTTTCTGAAATGGTTTTCTATCAATTAATCGTAATAAAAAGAGCACAAAAAGTGGTTGAGTGGATGCCATTAAAGCTCCAAAACCACTATCTACATAACGTAAAGCCCAAACAAAAACGCCATTTCCGTAGATTAAAAAGAAAAAAGAAGCAATCATGGAATTAAAAAATTGCTTTTTAGTAATTTTTAAAGGTTGTTTTAAAATAAACGCTAAAAAAATCATTAAAATACCTGCAACAGAAAAACGGATAGAAGCTAAAAAAAAGGGCGATAATTCTGTAACTGCAATTTTATTAAATAAATAGGTAGAACCCCAAACTACATAAATTGCAAAAAATGAAATAACAATAAGAAATTTGGAATTTTTCATATCAATAAAATTATAAATCAAAAATACTACTAATAAATAATTATAAAGTAAAAATGTTTAAATGTTTATATTTGAAAATTCAGAAGAAAAAATTGCATAAAATGAGTTCATTTGGATATATACCAGAAGAAACTGAAGGTTGTTTGTGAACGAAATATGAGAATGGCTAAAAATATTGCTAGTCAAGTATTAGAATCTGGAAAAACAAGAAATATTGTGATGGTTGGAGCTTCTCACCTAATTGGTTTAGAGAATGAATTAAAGGCCAATTACCCAAATCTAAAAGTAATTCTAATGAATGAATATTAAACTTTCTATGTTACTTTAAATTAGAAAACCTTCACGAAATTCGTGAAGGTTTATTTTTATTATTGAAAATGTTAATATTGACATTTGTCTTTTTTCTTTTCTGTAATCGTTTTTTTATCCAAACTAAAATCCTTGTTCTCTTTTAAATTAGGTGATGGATTTGTAGGATCATTTTGAGTTTTCGATCTATCAAATTTTTTATTGTCTTCTATAATTCCCATAATATTTTATTTTTAAATTCGGTATAAAGCTAATGAACAAACTTAGAACTACAAGTTAAAAGCTTGTTAATAAATATTTTACACTGTTAAAATAGTTTATGAGTTAAAGTTTACATCTATCAAGACAACAATATTTTAAGTTGTTTTATAATTTCGTAATTCAACTAAAAACAAAACAAATGTCAATATTAACAATAATTTTAAGTGTATTATTACCTCCTTTAGCAGTGTTTTTAAAACATGGTTTAGGAACACAATTTCTACTAAGTATTCTATTAACCATTTTAGGTTGGTTGCCAGGAGTTGTGCATGCACTTTATGTAAATAGCAAATAATTATGAAAGAAAAATCAGATACATACAATTCGGAAATTACAAAAGAAGATTTACAAGCTTTAGGAGATAAAGCAGGAAATTTAAGAAACGATAATGGAGATGATGAACTTTTAAAAAATAAAGTTACCAAAGATTTCTCTGGAAATGATTTAGATGTTCCTGGCAGAAAACCTAGAAAAAACGTTACTAAAAAAACTCTTAAAGACGAAGAAAATCAATTATATAGTATTGGAAGTGATGACAATGAGAATCTAGAAATTGATACTATTAACCATAAAGAAAAATAAAATGGACACTGAAGATAAAGAAAAGAAAATTAAAATTAGCAAAAAAAATGCCGATGAAATTTTGGCAATTAATCATGATGCAGAAGGAAATCATATATCTAATGCTAGATCTGGTATTACTTATATTCCTAAGAAAAATGGAAAATAAAGTAAGTATCCTAAAAATTTAAACCTCACAAATAACTAATTTGTGAGGTTTTGGTTTATAAAACCATTATCAAACTAACTATTCTTCTTCATTTTTAGTGTTGATAAAATCAATATCTCTTGTGTTTTTTTGAACGGTAATTGCGCCAAAAAGACTCAATAAAAAGGAAATTCCATAGAACCCTTTTTCACTCAAAGCTAAATCTGCATTTCTTAAACCGATAATTAATAAAAGTATCGAAGCAATTGCAACCACCCAACTTATTCCATAATACATATCACTTACTTTTAAGTTTTCAGCTTTGTCTCTTACTGCTTTTTGAAGCGAAATCACAGCATAAATTCCCATTAAAAGAATGGCAAAATAATATCCTTTTTCATTCAACTCCATACTTGCATTCCACAAACCAATACAATAAGAAAGTAAACCGATAATTACAATTCCCCAAGTTGCACCAATATAAGCTGCTGTTGGTTTTTGATCTATTTCATTTGTAGACTTATTACTTTTTTTCTGTTTTTTAGTTTCTTCATTAGATGAAACTGTTGTTTGATAATTCATACTATTTAGTTTAATAATTATGATACAAATTTGCAACAGTTTTAAAGTTCTATAAACACTATTTTTAACAATAACTGACGACTTAATTTTAATAAATTAAGTACTAATAATATAATTTATTATATTTATGAACTATTTACTGACGATATAATGATTCATTTAAATGAAATTCTAAGAACTCTAAATAAGGATAAACAACAAGAATTCATCCATTATTTAGATAAAAAGAACAAGCGAAAAGACGCTAAAAACATTCAATTAATAAAACTATTATTAGTAGATAATTTTTCTTCTCAAGAAATATCAGAAAAAATTTACGGGAAACAAAACAAAGTAGCATTGCATGCTCTAAGAAAGCGTTTGTTTCAATCTTTAATCGATTTTACTGCAAATACAAGCATCAAAGAAGAAAACTCTTTAGATATTCGATTGATAAAATATATTATTGCTGCAAGAAACTTTCTTCAGAAACAGCAAATTGAAGTCGGATACCAAATTTTAGAGAAAGCTAGAATTATTGCTACTGAATATCAATTATTTTCAATTTTAAATGAAATTTATCACACTAAAATACAATATGCACATCAACATAAAACTTTAAATTTAGAAGAGATTATTCATGACTTTAAAGAAAATCAGCAGCAATTAATTCAAGAAGATAATCTAAATATTGCCTATGCTAAAATCAGGAAATCGCTAAATGATTATCAACAAAAGAAAACAACTATTGATATTAAAAAACTGATTGAAAGCACTTTAAAAGAACAAAACAATTTAGATATAAGTTTACTGTCTTTCAAGTCATTATATCAACTTTTACAAATAACCACAATTTCTTCTTCTCAGAAATTCGATTATTACAACATTACAAATTTTGCTGTAGACACTTATAAAATTGTAAAAAACCATACGTCTAAAAACAAACAAACCTATTATCATATCGAAATTCTATACGTAATCTCTAACATATTTTTCAGAAATAAAAAGTTCAATCAATCTTTAAAATATTTAGAATTGATGAATTTTTACATGAAAGCAAACAAACAAAAATATTTGAAAGAATTTTCTTCAAAATACGATTTGTTACTTGCATTGAATTATAATTACACAGAGAAACAAGAAGAAGCAATTCAGCTTTTAGAGAATTCTATTGATAAAAAAAACATCAATATTATTCATCAATTGGATATTTATTTATCTTTAATTGTATGCTATTTTCAAAAAAAATCTTTAACGAAAGCACAAAATTTATTGTCCAAATTAGTTCATACAGACAAATGGTACCTTGAAAAAGCAGGTTTAGTTTGGACGATTAAAAAGAATTTAATTGATATTTTACTACAAATAGATTGTGGAAATATAAATTTGGTAGAATCTCGTTTAAAAAGTTTCAAAAGAAATTACTTTAAGCACTTAAAAGAAATAAATCAAGAGAATGTAATTGCTTATTTAAAATTGGTAGAAATCTATTATAAAAACCCAGAAAAAGCAAGTTCAAAAGAATTTTATAATAAAGTAGAAACATCATTCAATTTTATTGATAAAGAAAAAGAAGACATTTTTATGATGAGCTTCTTTGCTTGGTTAAAAGCAAAAATGACGAAACAAGATGCGTATTTGGTGACTTTAAATTTGATAAATAGTTAATCTATAATATTTTTTTAATTTTTAAAAAGAATATACATTTGGCATCATAATTGTATTTATATTTTTTTCAAACAAAACCTACTTTATGAAACGTATTTACTCTTTAATCTTAATTATTTCAACTTTATTTTTATATAACTGTAGCAAAGACGATAACGAATTAGATGTGAGATACAATACAAATGATTTGCAAAAACTTCATGGAAATAGCTCTAAAACTTGGGCAGTTGAAAGCTTTTTTGAAACTTATGAAACTAATGTATTAAGTGAATTTAACGACTGTTATACAGATGATGAATTTACCTTTTTTGAAAATAAAAATGAAGCAGAAGCATCACTTGGAACTGTTTCTTGTTTCTATGATAATCCTACAGATCAGCAAGCTACTTTTACGTATAAATTTTACGACGATATTGGTAAAGTTTACCTAAATGTAAGTAGAGGAGAAAGTTCGGATGAAAAATTTACATCACGCCTTTTTATACTCGAATTAGAAGAAATTACTGAAACTAGAATGGTTTTTGCATCAGGTGAATATCCTAATTATGGTAAAACCATTGTTTTTACAGCAGTTCCATAAATTTTAAAAAACGTTACTTTTGTCTTTTTATCAATTCAGCTTCTATATCTTTTAAAGTAAAGCCTTTCGCTTGCAATAACATTAAATAATGAAATAACAGATCTGCAGATTCATATAAGAATAATTCATCATTGTTATCCATAGCTTCAATAACAGTTTCTACAGCTTCCTCACCTACTTTTTGCGCTATTTTGTTGATGCCTTTATCAAACAAACTTGCAACATAAGATTTTTGAGTGTCTTTATTGGCAACTCTTTCTGTAATTACGTTTTCTAAAGTTGATAAAAATCCAAAATTAGAATTGTTTTCTTCAGCCCAACAAGTATCTGTTCCTGTATGGCAAGTTGGTCCTTTAGGATTCACAGAAATCAACAAAGTATCATTATCACAATCTAGTTTTATAGCAACCAAATTCAACACATTTCCACTTTCCTCACCTTTGGTCCACAAACGCTTTTTAGTTCTACTAAAAAAAGTAACCAACTTGGTTTCATTCGTTTTTAAAAAGGCTTCTTCATTCATATACCCCAACATCAACACATTTTTTGTGGTGGCATCTTGAATGATTGCTGGCACTAAACCATCATTATTTTTATTGAAATCTATGTTCATATTTTTTATTTTAGTGTCTCTTCGAGCGCAGTCGAGAAGTTAATAGTTCTCGACTGCGCTCGAACTGACATTTTATATTCTAACTGGAATATTATGCTCCTTCAATTCTTGCTTTAATTCCGAAATCGGAATTTCCCCAAAATGAAAAACGCTTGCTGCCAAAGCTGCATCCGATTTCCCTTCTACAAAAGTATCAATAAAATGCTGTACAGTTCCTGCTCCACCAGAAGCAATAATTGGAATATTTAATTCTGTAGATAATTTAGCCAAAGCTTCATTTGCAAAACCTGCTTTTGTACCATCATTATTCATAGAAGTAAATAAAATTTCTCCTGCACCACGTTTTTCAACTTCTTTTGCCCAATCAAATAAATTCAATTCTGTTGGGATGGTTCCTCCAGCCAAATGCACAAACCATTCTCCATCAATTTGTTTTGCATCAATTGCAACAACTACACATTGGCTCCCAAATTTATCTGCTAATTCGTTTACTAAATCTGGTCTTTTTACTGCTGATGAATTGATAGAAACTTTATCTGCACCACAATTTAAAAGTACATCTACATCTTCTACAGAGGATATTCCTCCACCAACTGTAAACGGAATATTTACTTGTTCAGCAACTTTTAAAACCATTTCACGCATGGTTTTTCTACCTTCTAAAGTTGCAGAAATATCTAAAAAAACGAGTTCATCTGCGCCTAAATCTGCATATTGTTTTGCCAAAACTACAGGATCTCCAGCATCAATTAAATTCACGAAATTAACACCTTTTACAGTTCTTCCGTTTTTAATATCTAAACAAGGTATTATTCTTTTTGTTAAC
>TARA_R110002072_G_scaffold99624_13_pt1 | contig 16502 bp, 11 predicted proteins | sample TARA_R110002072 | Tara Oceans TARA_R110002072 (sample SAMEA4397118) | marine metagenome | biome: Polar Biome; feature: [SRF] surface water layer (ENVO:00010504); material: water (ENVO:00002006), including particulate matter (ENVO:01000060) such as... | depth 5 m | reverse complement strand
ACGCCAAACAGTTCACTTTTTTTGACGTTATGAGACAGCTTCTAGTCGCTTCTGCTCAGGAGTCTGAGGCTTTGCAATCAAGTCGGTGATTTGAGCAATGGTGTTTGGAGTGATTGCGATCTCAAGTTGTAACCGGACCGGTTCATTCATGGATTCTCCATTGGCAAGTTTTGAGATGGATATCTGAGATATGTCCTTCACAAATAATCAATTTAATCTTGATAATCATAGAAAATGTGCCGTAATAAATATTTTTTATATTCCGAATTATTTTCTTGCTATTATGCGATATCTCAAGTATTCTTCCCCTCACCTTTATGAATGAACACTGAATAAACACGCAGGCACACGATAATGCATAGTGTTCTTTGAACGAATCAACTCTTCCCACTCTAGGGCGAGCCACTTCAATTTTTAGTAGCATTATCTCCTTTTTTATATGTTGAGTCTTCAGTCAATAGCTGAATTCTTAAAAGTGCATTTGAAATATTGGAGGCACTTTGGGGGTTCGCCTTACGTACTGATCTTTCTACTTTTCGCTCAAGTAGCAGCATTGAAGGATTGATTGCCATGGTGTTGAAAGACTGGTTGCATTCGTTACGTTACTCGCTGAATTTTGGCTCCCCAGTTCGGATTCGACGTGCTAGTCGACGCAGAAAAAAGCACACATTTCAATATATCGCATCCATTGAAAAACTGGAAGAACGCCAGTTACTCAGCGGCACCAACGAAGCACCCCAGTTTGACGATGCCGGGATGGGCTACTGGTGGAATGTCGCAGAAGACACTCCTGTTGGGAACGTGATTGGGACAGTCTCCGCCACAGATCCAGAGGGAGATGCTTTTTCTTATGCATTAACTTCCGGAACCGATATCTTTTCCATCAATGCTTCAACTGGGGCCGTCACGTTAATCGTAAACCTCGATTACGAAACCAGTCAATACGCCTCATTTGGAGTCAGTGCGACCGACACGGAAGGAAATATCGCATCTTCTTGGGGCGATATTTCTGTTACCGATGTAAACGAAGCTCCCGTTTTTACCGATGGAGAAATGGGTTACTGGTGGAGTGTCGCTGAAGATGCAGCGATTGGAAGCGTCATCGGTACGGTTTCAGCCACTGATCCTCAAGGTGACTCCGTTACTTATGGCTTGACATCAGGCAGTGAAACATTTTCGATTAATGCTTCCACCGGTGAAGTGACTCTGATTGCCGCTTTGGATTACGAAACGAGCCAGTACGCTTCATTCGGCGTGAGTGCAACTGATATTGACGGCAACACATCTACCAGTTGGGGAGATATCTCCGTTACCGATGTGAATGAAGCTCCCATCTTCAACGACGATTGGGGCATGGGCTACTGGTGGAATGTGGCAGAAGACACGACAGTTGGTTCTGTAATCGGTACTGTTTCCGCTACCGATCCTCAAGGCGATGCAGTCTCTTATGAATTAACCTCTGGAAGTGAAACTTTCACAATCAATTCTTCGACAGGTGAAATCACACTCATTGCCGCCTTGGATTATGAAACGAGTCAGTATGCATCTTTCGGAGTGAAAGCAACAGATACGGAAGGGAATTACTCCACTAGCTGGGGAGATGTCAGTGTCACTGACGTGTTGGAAGCCCCTATCTTTTCCGAAGGTGAGATGGGTTATTGGTGGACTGTCTCAGAGGCGACAGCAATTGGAACAGTAATTGGTGTAGTAACGGCCAATGACCCACAGGGAGAAGCCGTCACTTACGAGATCACTTCGGGTAGCGAAATATTTTCAATTGATTCTGTATCTGGTGAAATCACGCTGATCGCTTCGCTGGATTATGAAACCAGTGAATTTGCCTACTTCAATGTTAAAGCAACTGACACGGAAGGAAATTATTCTACTAGCTGGGGTGAGGTCTATGTAGAGGATGCTACTGAATCTTCTGGAAGTGGATCTGGCTCAGGAAGTAGCTCTACTTCCTCCAGTGGAACTGGCAGCGGTTCTGGATCTTCCTCTGGTTCTGGCAGTGGTTCCACTTCATCCAGTGGTTCGTCATCAGGAAGTTCTTCTGGATCAGGCAGCAACTCGGCCCCTGTATTCAGCGAAGGGGAAATGGGTTATTGGTGGAATATCGCAGAAGATGCATCTGTAGGTAGCGTAGTTGGGACGGTCTCTGCTACTGATGCTGATGGAGATGAAGTTTCATATGCATTGACTTCGGGGACTGAGTATTTTGCTGTCGATTCACTGTCAGGTGAAATCACTCTTGTCGCTGCACTGGATTACGAAACCAGCCAATATGTCTCGTTTGGAATTAGTGCGACAGATACTTATGGAAATACTGCTACCAGCTGGGGAGATGTTTCTGTTACTGATGTAAACGAATCTCCCGTCTTCAACGATGATTGGGGGATGGGATACTGGTGGAGTCTTTCGGAAGACGCTGCTGTCGGAGCCACTGTTGGTACAGTATCCGCCACTGATCCTCAAGGTGATTCAGTCTCTTATGAATTAACTTCTGGGACCGAAACATTTGCAATCGACGCCACAACAGGTGAAGTCACACTGCTTGCCGCTTTGGATTACGAAACAAGTCAGTATGCATCTTTCGGAGTGAAAGCAACAGATACGGAAGGAAATTACTCCACTAGCTGGGGAGATGTCAGTGTCACTGACGTAGCGGAAGCTCCTATTTTCACTGGTGGGGAGATGGGCTATTGGTGGACAGTTTCAGAAGCGACAGCGATTGGTACAGTGATCGGGACTGTATCTGCCAATGATCCGCAGGCAGGATCTGTCACTTACGAAATCACATCGGGCAGTGACACTTTTTCCGTTGATGCCATCTCTGGTGAAATTACTCTGATCGCTCCATTGGATTACGAAACGAGTGAATTTGCTTCGTTTGGTGTAAAAGCTACCGATGCTGATGGTTACTTTGCCACAAGCTGGGGAGAGATCTATGTAGAGGATGCTGCAGAGGCTTCCGGTAGTGGTTATGGATCTGGTAGCGGCTCTGCCTCATCCAGTGTTTCGGGTGGCGGTTCAGGCTCATCTTCCGGTAACACATCGTCTGGATCTGGGAGTGGATCGAGTTCATCCAGCAGTTCTTCATCAGGAAGTTCTTCAGGCTCTGGTAGCAATTCCACCCCTGTTTTTACGAATGGTGAAGAAGGGTACTGGTGGACTGTTGTTGAAGATACTTCCGTTGGCAGCGTAATTGGGACAGTTTCAGCATCAGAAGCCGATGGAGATGAAGTTTCATTTACGTTAACTTCCGGAACTGAATATTTTGCTGTAGATTCACTCTCAGGTGAAATCACATTAATTGCCGCACTGGATTACGAAACCAGTCAATTTATCTCGTTTGGAATCTCTGCCACTGACACAGCGGGCAACGTAGCAACCTCATGGGGAGAGGTCTCCGTCACAGATGTGTCGGAATCTCCGGTATTCAATGATGGTGAGATGGGATATTGGTGGAGTATTGCGGAAGACGCTGCCATTGGTGCTATCGTCGGGACAGTCTTTGCCAGTGATCCACAAGGAGGCACGGTTTCGTATGAGTTGACCTCAGGAAATGAAACTTTTTCTATCGATTCAGATTCGGGCGAGATTACATTAATCTTAGCTCTGGATTATGAGAGTAATCAGTATGCATATTTTGGAGTAAAGGCTACTGATTCAGATGGCAATTATTCAACAAGCTGGGGTGAGATAAATGTTACCGATGTGACAGAATCTTCTGGTAACGGTTCTTCATCAGGCAGTGCTTCAGGTTCAACCAGTGGGTCGAGCTCTGCGAGCGGCTCAAGCTCTGACAGCACTTCTGGTTCAGCCTCTACCTCGGGAAGTAGTTCCTCTTCGACCAGCGGGTCTACCTCTGGTAGCACTTCTGGCTCTGCTTCAGGTAGTACATCGAGCTCTGGAAGTGGATCGAGTTCTACGAATGGAGCTACCTCTGGCTCAGGTTCTGGTAGCAGTTCAGCTTCAAGCAGTGGGTCTACTTCAGGATCGGGCAGTGGCTCCTCTTCTGGAGGTGGGGTATCTTCAACGAACGGATCTAACTCCGGTTCAACTAGCAGTTCTGCAAGCACTTCGGCATCGGCTTCTAGTAGTGGATCATCCTCGACAAGTGGATCAAGTTCCTCAAGTAGTGGATCGACTGACTATCAGCAACTCTTAGCCGATATAGATATTCTTTATCAACAATACCTTACCAGTCTTGATTCAGCATCCTCTAACTTTGACTCGGCAATAGCAGATGCAAACGATGTATATAATAATAATATTAACGTTGCTAATAACAATTATATGCAAACGATGTCTTCTGAAATAGATGCTTACAACATGGCTATTGATGCTGCGAACACTACATACGATACTACAATGATAGCTGCAGCGAATGCTTATGATGCAACGATGACTTCTGAATTGCTTGCATATGAATATAATATTTCTACGGCAATTTCAGCATATGACTCCACTATGGTTGGAATAGATCAAGCATTTGACGCTGCGATTGATGCTGCAGAAGCAAGCTATTCACAATCCATAGAACTGGCTAACCAACAATATGATTCTGCAGCTCTAATTGCGATAACTGCATACAATCAAGCAATGGATATTGCAGATGCCACATTTAATGCTGTGGATGACTCGGCCAATATTATTTATGAATCTGCTATAATTGCAGCTAATACCACATATGATAACACTTATAATGCAGCAATTTCATTATATGAAAGTGAAGTTGCTGCTGCCGATGCTGTCTTTGTTGCTTCTGATTCTGCAGCTGAGGCAAAATACAATGCAGTAATGGTAACTGCTGACGCAGAATATAATGCAACAATGGACGATGCAGAGTCTGCGTATAATTTTGCGGTAGATTCTGCAACAAGTGCCTTTGAGTCAATTTTAGGAGACGCTACCACAGCTTATAACAATGCTGTTGATGCCGCTACAGCTGGGTACAATTCGATAGTTGAACCAGCATGGGTTGGATACGGGAACGCTGTAAATGCAGCAACACAAATCTATTGGAGTACTCTAACTACAATCTCAGATAATTTTAATGCAGCAACCGAAAATATTGAATATGATAGCCCTGAATATGAAGCTGCTTTTTATGCTGCAGAAGAGGCAACATGGGAAGCTCTTCAAGTATGGTCGGTTGCCGAACAAGCCGCATGGGAAGCTTTCACAGTAATCGAACAATCGGCTTCAGAGGCTTGGGATCTTCAAGTTGCAGCTGCTGGAGCAGTTTGGGACTCAGCTGCAGCGATGGCTGAAAGTGCATGGAATTCTGCAGAAGCAACAGCTTGGACAACATATGAACTTGCGGCAAATAATGCTTCGATTGTATGGAATAATACAGAAGCAGCAGCATATGCTACAATGGAATCTGAGATTGAAGTGGCATCTAATGCATGGGACGCCACTACAGGAGTAGCATGGGATATACTTCTAGCCAGTCTTGAACAAGCAGCTGCTGCTTGGGAACAGGCAGAAATTGAAGCTAGTAATGCCTATGATACTACTATGGAAACTGCCACTATTGCATGGGAAAATTCATCAGCACAAGCAACTGCTACATTTTATGCTGATATTGATAATGCTTTAGAAGCTTGGCAACATACTGAAACAGATGCATGGGCAACATATCAAGCTACCACCGTTGCTGCATTCTCCGCATGGGAATCGGCTGAAACAGCCGCATCCGCAGCACTGGATGCGGCAATTGATTCTGCGGATTCTATCTGGAATCAAGCTGAAGCAATCGCATGGACCGCCTATGAAGCGACTGACGCTTCTGCCATAGAAGCGAGAAGTCAGGCATTTTCCGCTGCTGAATCAGCTTTTAACTCTGCATTGAATAATGCACAATTGGCTTGGGAAGCTGCAGTAAATCAAGCACTCACCACTTATACCACAGCATTAAATTTGGCAGAAACAATATACGCACAAGCATTAACCTCTGCATGGAATACATTTGAATCTGCTGCTAATAATCTTTTATCTTCTTTAGGTTATACAAATTCTGCAGGGGAAGCAGGAACGGTCGATGACTTATCTGCTGAAAATGGTATTGAATTTGTGATTATTAAACTTCCCAATCCAAATTATCCACCGCCGGAACAACCATCGTGGATGCCTGATTGGCTATGGGATTCATTTAATGTGGTAGAGCCTGCCGACTATATTCATCCTGGAGGGATGGTAGTTAAAGTAGGAAAAGGAGCAGGAAAAGCAGCTATTGGAAGCATTATTGATGCAGCCAAAGCATCTGGGGCAGGAAAAAAAGCTACAAAAGCTGCAGAGACGGCAAGTGAAGCAGCGAAAAAAACAAAAAATGCAGCTGCAGAAAAATCAAATGCTGGTCGCACTGGTGGACGAAAAAAAGGACATTCGGACTCAAATAAAAAAAATAACCATGTGACGAAAACACAAAATGCTAATAAACAAGCAAAAATGAAGAAAACTATCATGGCTAAAGCAGCCGCTAAAAAAGCAGCTGAAGAAGCATGGGAGAACATCCCTGAAGCTGCAAAGAATATTTATGATAAAGAGAAATGGATCGCTAATAAAGTTCGTGAACTAAGTCCAAACTAGAAAATATATGTAACGATCATCCAAATATAATTGGTAATATAAAAATAAAACGAAATTGAAGTATAGCATCGGTTGAGTTTGTGATTAGTCACGATTTCTACAATTCTCGTAAGATCATTTGTCTATGAAATAAAATTGATTGAAGTTAGCTAAAATATTATGTGAAATTAGAAGTGTTGCAGGTGCTAATCTATTAAATCATGAATAAGCTAAAATGGACAAATACTTTAATACATCCAAGGAAGAAAAAATGACTCACTCAAAGACCGAAATACAGATGTCTGGAAGTAATATCACTGAGAATGATCTGATTAACTTAAAAAGATATCCTTACTTAGAAAAAATCGATCTTAGCTCTTCAAATATTCCAGATGATTGGCTCACTCATATAGAAGGCTTTAGTCATTTGAAAGCTATAATGCTTAAGAATACTAATATTTCTGATGCCGGACTCTGTCACTTGAAGAACTTAACTAGTCTAGTGCTATTAGATTTATCTAATAGCAAAATCAGCAATACTGGACTAAAATATTTGGAAAAGCTAACTGAATTAATCTATTTGGATCTTTCTAAAACGAGTATCAATGATACAGCTCTAACCCATTTAAAGAACATGTCTGGTTTAGAATACTTAGACCTTAATCGCACAAAAGTAAACGGTACTCGCCTTGCACAACTAAAGCATTTGAAAAATCTAACGAATTTAAATCTCGACCATACAAATATTAGTGATAATGAGCTCATTTACGTGCAAGATTTACAAAGCATAAAATACTTGAGTCTCAATAACACCAAAATTAGTAATACTGGACTCAAACAGATAAAGGCATTGCTTCATCTGGAAAGTTTAAGTCTCAACAACACCAATGTTAGTAAACAGGGAATTTCGCACCTAAAGAATTTAGGCAATTTAAAATTAATTTCATTAGAGAACACAAGCCTAACCAACGATGAGATACTTTCGCTTGAGTCAGATTTTCCCGATTGTCATTTCCACCCTGATTCTAAAAGAATAATTATTGAATCTATATCTGAAAAAGCGGTAGAAGCTATATCAAATTCAGATTGGGCGAACGCAAAAATGTATGGTGACTACTTATCCAAACTCGTGAGCAAACCAAATCTTAAATCTATCCAAAATAAAGTCCAAAACAGGCCTGTATCAACTATTGATACGCTGTATCAAATCGAACATTGGATCACAATATATGAAGCGAGAAATAAATTTGATAAAGCAGCTCAATATGCAGATGTTAGCATTGCACTTCTAAAGCAGAATTTTATCAACTCTATTTCTGAAGAAGAATATGGGGACGCAAATATTAAAAGCGATCTTGAATTCATTTTTGTAATGTGTGAATTTCAAGCGATACGATATTTTAATCTAAATGAAATAGATCGTGCCAAAAATGTAATGAAAGATGCCCTTGAATTATCCAAAAAATATGGGATCTCCCTTGATAAAGACCAACAAGAATTAGTTGAAGAGTTTGAGCTGATTTAAAATGCAAAACATAATTACCCTAGCAAATACAATTCAGTAATGACTCAAACATCCAAGATCATCCTCGGCATGGGAACAGGCCGATGCGGAACTCTTTCTCTGGCAGAAATTCTAAACGCTCAACCGAATACGAATGTCACTCATGAAGAAGCCCCTTTGCTTCCGTGGGATCATGAACGGAACAATGGCATCATTGCCAAACGTTTTGCTCGAATGCGGCGGAAACGAAATGCCGAATTCATTGGAGATATCGCTTCTTTCTATCTGCCCTATACAGAAGAAATCATCAAAGCAGAACCAGACGTTCGTATCATCTGTTTAAAACGGGACAAAGACTCCGTCGTCAAAAGCTTCTGTCGTTGGCTGGATCAGGTTCATCCACTTCCAACCAATCATTGGGCTAAAGATCTGCCACCGGGCTGGCACTATGAACCTAACTGGTCTCGTATCTTTCCTAAATACGATATCCAGAGTAGGGAAGCAGGCATCGCCCGATATTGGGACGAATACAACGAGCGGGCAGAAATACTCGCCAAAGAATTTCCCGATCATCTTCGAATTGTCGATACGGAACAACTGAATGATGAAGCTGGAGTGAGTGAACTCTTATCATTTGTTGGAATTCCTAAAGATCAACAGGTTAATCAGGCAGGACACCATACACACAAATCAGGCCAGATTCCGGTCCTGAAGGCAAACCCTCGTGCGTCTGCTCACCCGATGGACCCACGAAAATGTGTCGTTTTGGTTCCATACTCAAGCAGTATCGTTCCACAGTGCGAACAGTCTCTTAAAGAACTGGAGCGGCGTGGTTACACTGTGCGTCGCATCCGTGGATATGCTGCTATCGATCAGGGGCGAAATCAGTTAGCGACCAATGCCTTGAAAGATGGTTTCGAAGAGACCATGTGGATTGATTCCGATGTCGGATTCTTCCCTGATGCCATCGAGAAACTACGAAAACACAATCTCCCAATTGCCTGTGGAATCTATCCCAAGAAAGGGAAGCGGGAACTTGCCTGCCATGTTCTACCGGGTACACCGAGGATGACATTTGGTGAGGGCGGTGGACTAATCGAAATTCTGTATGCAGGAACTGGCTTTCTCCACATTCGTCGTGAGGTCTACCGTAAGATTCAGGAAGAACTGAAACTTCCCATGTGCAATGAACGTTTTGGTGAGACCATGATTCCCTTTTTTCATCCGATGCTTTATCAACGTGATGATTGCTATGATTATCTTGCTGAAGATTATTCATTCTGCCAGAGAGCACGTGATTGTGGCTTTCAAATCATGGCAGATACCACCGTTCGTCTATGGCACGTCGGCACCTACGCTTATGGCTGGGAAGATGCTGGCAGAGAACCTGAAAGATTTGGATCGTTTACGCTGAATTTCAATATGTGAAACTGCCTAAATTCGGATTGTTTCACGGCAGCAGTACACTTCAATCAGTCCAAAAATAATCGCTGCTGACTTTTGGACCCAAAACCATTTTTACTGAAATATCCTGAGCTAAATTAATGGCTCAAGGAATATTTCAACTCTTCTTGGCACCTTTTTTGTATTCTGATAATTTCAGATTCGCCCAATCGTTTTGGGCAACTCTCACGCCGCTCGATGTCGTATTTGATAATCCTTTGATATTTGGGTTGTCGATTTATTTCCGAGTCGTGCTTTTAACGCAGCACCATCTTTTGTCAGATTGATGCTGTATTCACTAATGGAGATTGGCGTGTAAAGCGGACCCACTTTGGCGCGGAAATGGGACCCACCTGGGGTTGGGTTAACCACGCGGGGTAACGTGGTGGTCAGTCTGCCAAAGTGTGGAAGCGACTCAGGCTTTTTTGCGAGGTGGCTTCTTTTGTTTCATCGACTCTTTGAACCGGTAGCTTTCACCATTCATCTCAAATATTTCACAATGGTGCGTTAATCGATCCAAAAGTGCTGCCGTCATCCGTTCGCCCTGAAAGATCTGGCCCCAGTCGCTGAAGGCGAGATTGCTGGTAATCAGCAGACTTCGTCTTTCATAACGATCAGCAAACACCTGGAACAATAGTTCCGCACCAGCACGGCTGAAAGACAGATAACCCAACTCATCGACGATCAGCAGGTCAAGCTTGTCGAGCCTGTTCAGGAGACGCTCCAGACCGTATTGCTGTTGTGCGGTTTCCAGTTGATTGACGAGTGCTGCAGCGGTGAAGAATTTCGTCCGGATTCCTTCACGGCAGGCGGCCAAGCCGAGGGCAATCGCCAGGTGGGTTTTGCCCGTTCCCGGCTGACCAAGCAGGCAGAGATTGGTATGCTGCCGGACCCATTCGCCACGGGCCAACTCCAACACTTTCTGTTTGTTGACTGATTTCATGGCCGCGAAGTCGTAATCTTCCAACCCTTTTTCCACAGGGAACTGAGCCTGTTTGATCCGGCTGGTCAGCGCATTCGTGGACCGGGCCGCCACTTCCAGTTCAGTCAACTGCAGCAGATATTGCTCGAACGTCTGATTTGAACTGGCCGCTTCCTGGGCCAACTTCTCGAACTCCGCATTCATGGCAGGTAACCTTAACTGCTTGAGATTGCTCTGCAGCAGTAGATTCGGATCGTTTTTCTTCTGTATTGTTTGTGGGGGCACGATGATCTCCTTGTGTTGACGTAGAAAGAAACAAATCAAAATGGCTTAGGCTCGGACAGGGAACCTGTACCGACAAGACCTCCGGACGACTCAATTCTTCTTTGCTCAGAGTCGCCGGAGAGAACTCAGACTGATTACGGGCATACGCGGTACAGCGTTCGACCCGGCGAATGATCCGGTCGGCATCCGCTCCCTCGGGTCCACGCAACTGTTCGATGGTTTTCTGGACGCGCTGGACCGGATGTGCCGACAACAGTTGTAACACTCGCACATATTGTTTTGCTCCCGCACGAAAGCCATGCCGGTTCTCCAGCCGTCCGCGAAGTTCGTCGAACACCGGCGGTAGCTTCCACTGACGGTAGACGTTGGAATGATCTAAGGCAGCTGGTCGCCGTCCCAAAGCTGCGAGGTAATGCAACGGGTTAAGAATCTGACACCCTTTCTCATAGCCTCTTTGATGGGTTGCCACCACAGTTCCCTTAAAGACAATTTCCACACGGTCAACGTAACCTTTGAGGCTCACCGTCTGAAACGCACACTGTCGCGGCACGCTGTAATCCACGTTCTCAAACCGGGCGAACTGATACTTGTTGACCTTTACTTCCCTGCGGATGCAAGGATCAAAGCGGTGCCTGGGCAAACCGGCAGCGTTTTGTTTGTCCTGTTCCAATCGTGTGCCGATGGTTTCTGTTTTGCCACTGCTGAGACGCTGCTGTTCCTGGAGACAGCATTGCCGAAGATAGATGTTGAGTTCCTCGAAATTTTCCATCTTGGGAACCGGAGTCGACCACTTCCGCTGCAACGTCTTCACGCGATTCTCAACGACCGGTTTTTCGTTCCCGCTGGCCGGCAGGCAGAACAGTGGTTCAAAGGCATAATGACTTGCCAGGGCCGCATAACACTGGTTGATCTTGCGACTCCGCCCGCTGAGCACCGCGTCGGCCACCGTTTTCGGGTTATCCCACCAGACTTCTTTGGGAACACGGTCAAAATACTCGAATGCCTGCACCATGCCTTCCAGGATAGCTTCGGTCCGTTCTGTCGGTAGAGCGATCACAAAGGGGGCGTTGGAATACGACCAGACCAGAATCAACACGGAAACCTGTCGTCGTCCGTCGGGAAAATCGACATAAATCTTGCCGAAGTCGGCTTCCAGCCGCTGGCCCGGTTGGTGATCAAGCGGAATGAATGTTTCCCGTTTATTGGTTCGGTGCTTCCGCACGAATCGACAAACCGCATCGTAACCGCCGAGATAGCCGTGCTCGTCCCGCAGTCGCTCAAAGATCCGTTGTGCCGTGTGCCGCTGCTTGGGTGGTTGCGATTCATCATCGGCGAGAATCTGTCGTATGGTCTCATGAAAGGGGCCCAGTCGGGGAGCCGCCTGAGTCTGACGCTGTGAATATTGTTGCGGTTGCCCTTCACCGTGTAATACTTCGCGGATCTTTCGCCGTGAATGATGAAATGTCCGAGCGATTTCCCGGATGCTCAACCCATCGCGATGAGCACGCCGTATACGTCCGTAATCGTCCACCGTAAGCATCCTTCACCCCGAAACTGAAGCTCAAAAGCCTCCAGTATCAGGAACTTGCTACGATGGGTCCATTTTACGCGCCAATTGCTTCCCCAAAGTGGGTCCGCTTTGCACGCCAATCTCCACACTAAAAATATTATGGAGAAAGAAATGAAGGATTTATTAGACATAGATAGCCAGCCCAGAGAAGAGATTGCATGGTGGACTTGTCATAAATGGAACGAAGCAGCGACTGAAGTGGCTGCTGATGCTCTCAAGGATCTCTTGAGTGATCATCCTGAAAAAGCTGCAGAATTACTGAAACCCATTATTGAAAACAGTGACTTTTGGCTGAAACAAATGGCCCAAACTGTGCTGGATATAGAAACCGAAGATGATTGCGAATTTGAAGGTCTATTAGAATCCTTTCAAAACTCAGTCGATGGAGAATGCCCACCAGATCTATTTGAAGCACTTGATTGGTTATGGGATCGATCCAACAAAGGTCAAAATCTCAAATCGGTAGTGATTGAGTCAGAAGAGGGAAATCCGATAGAGTGGGATTCCGAAAAATTGATTGAAGCCGGTATTCTGTATGGTGGCAAACATGAGTTGCCAGATTCGCATAAATATCTTCTGCTTTCGGAAGGCGACTCATATGCTGATTTGGCTTGGTTGATCCGTTCACAGTTTTTCCCAATCGAGGAGTTCCGTTCCTTATCATTTAGTTATGATCTATCTGATATCGCATTGAGATACAATATTTCTGAAGAACAGGCTGCCGAATTATTGAGCAAATCAACTGAAGATGTATCAGAGGCGATGCTGTCTGCAGGATGGAATGCAATTGATAATACAGTATCTCAGATGGGATATGAGAAGACAGAAGAATTATAAAATGGTGCAGATACTCGTCAGTTACCAGTTAATGACATCCCGGTAGAGTATCGCCCTCTACCGGGAATTTTCTTTTGGGATGTGGCATGGTAAGATTCGTATTGATAATACTGCCGAAGATAAACGGGAAGATGAAATGAGATGATCATAATATTGTTGAAAAAGAAGGGGATCAAGTGATTGTTTTGGGAGGCGGGCATGACCTGTCGGATAATCTGGATCGGATGAAGTTGCATTCGATTCAGTATGTCAGGATGACAACAAATTATTACAAAAACATAACCACAAACTGACAAAACATACCATGATTAAAATCAAAGGCCGTAGTGAGTTTTAATTGACCAAATCGAGTTCTAATTACTTATACGCTGAAAGGGTGATTATTTGAGGGCTGGTGACTTCAAAAGTTTATTAGCCAGTCCGAGTATGGTTACGGGATTCTTATCATTTCCAAGGCGGTTAGGATAATTTGGTGGTCCATTAACATAGTTTTCTACGACATATACAGATGGCAGAGCATTTTGGCGTGCTAAAGTTTGCAGAAAAGTCGATGTGTGCTGGGGAAAATTATTCCCCGATTTATTTGGAGATATGATTACGACCGATGTTAATCCTTTTCTTCGAGAATACTTTAGGGCATCAATAATCCACTCTTTATATTCCTTTTCTCTACTTAGGAACACTAACGGGGGGACATCTAATGTGAGTCCTCCAGAAGTAGAAACAATATTTTGGAAATTGGCTGAGTTACTTAGACGATCTGTTACAAGTCGATTACGGTATTTTCCAAAATTTGCAAATTCAAAAGTTGGCAGGATCAGTGTTTCTTTTGGGGTGACTTCTTTTAGAAGATCATGAATTTTCTTCCAGTCAGAGGGAGTCGGAATATTCCTTTCTGCAAATGCGTTAACTGTTACGAAATGAGGATTTATTCCTAAATCAATGTAAGCCCCCTTTAGCCAATGAGGCCAATTAACCTTACCTGTTCGGTCATAACCAATTTCGATTGCAATTGGGGACCCTTTAAAAACATTGATCAATTGGCGACGCTCGCGAACTTTTAAGTTTCCCCATCCTGAATTATGTAAAAAAAGTCCACCCTCGTTATTACGGAATGAATCACTTGATTTTGCATTTAGCATATCAGAAATTCCCATTACACCACCCGCATATACTTTGGCATGCTTGATGGATGTCGTAGAATTGGTCTGACTTGAAACTGCAACTCCAAAACCGAAGAGAATACAGGAGCAAAATATAATCCGATGGACAAAGCATATTGATTTTTGCACTAGGATTTACCTTACAGGGATGATTTGTTGTAACCAATTTTTATTTTCAACTGTATATCTTACGAAAATGCCACTTCGCTTTACAGTTACTCCTTCAGTTGGATATTTCGAAATTCTACTCATCATAGATATGGCTACAGTAGCAGGAGTATTGCTGAAAATGAAATGTTTCCAAGAGCGTTTTATCAGCACTTTGGCTTCCCATGGTACTCTCTACTCGGTCTTTTAATCATGATGTCCTTGAACGCGATATTAGCACCACCCTTATGTATTCCAACTGCTGGTAAATCTCTGAGAAATAGCCAGAAAGATTTGGTTCCATGAACTTGAATTTCAACATGTGATGATCAAGTTCATCTATGACAGAGACATCGGGGGTCAGTTTGGTCTCTGTTGCATTATGAAACCATCTTCTTTTAACATATTCCTTAACAGTTTGCCTTCTCTACCACGCACGTGTTCTGATTTTCCAATCTCATCGAAATTTGAGACTCCATTACATCAGACATCCAGCAAAACGCAATAAACCCCTGTTATACAAGGCTTTTGTGCTGCGAATACTTTGAGGTGAATTTGTATCAAAGTCTATCCACGACTCTCACATTTCACTGAGAAGCCCCTAAACGCCCCTCATTACTCAGCGACACCCACAAAGCATGCCGTCAACACAACCTCATATGGAGACGGCCAATGTCAAACAACAATCAACAAATCCGCGAAGAAATCACGAATCAAATCATTTCTGCTCTGGAGAGTGGCTCACTCCCGCCGTGGCGAAAACCTTGGAGTTCAGATCGCAACTGTGGTATGCCAAAGAATGTAGCCTCGGGCTGTTTGTATTCGGGTGTAAACCCTCTCTTGCTACAGCTCGCCAGCGAAAGACATGGATTTCAGTCACGTCATTTTGGTACGTTTAAACAATGGCAGGAACTCGGTGGCAAAGTCATGCGGAGACCGTCAAATGTATCTCAAGGAAAGTGGGGTACGAAAATCGTTTTCTGTAAACCGGTCAAAAAGCAGAAAAATGATGATCTTGGCGAACAGGAAGAGACTTACTTCCTGCTTAGGACCTACACCGTCTTCTGCGTTGATCAGGTCGAGGGAGAGCATCTGGATTATCTTCGTGTCGGATTCACTTCTGACACCCGAAATTCAGTGAGCGATGCTTACGAAGAAGCAGATGCATTAATCGCAGCTACCGAAGCAGATATTCGCCACGGAGGCAATCAGGCTTTTTATGACCTCTTGGAGGATTACATTCAGATTCCCAATCGTGATCAGTTTTCAGGATCAAGCTATTACGAAACACTGTTCCATGAACTCGTTCATTGGACAGAAAACCGTCTGAACTGGGATCGTAATGGTAATGGTTATGCTCTTGGAGAACTAATCGCAGAAATTGGTGCGTGCTATATCTGCTCTGAACTTAACATCCCCACCAACGATGAAAATCACCATGCCTATCTCGATGGGTGGCTCAGAATAATGAAACAGGATTCTTCATTCATCTTTAAAGCATCATCGCAAGCCTCAAAAGCGGCAGACTACATCATGTCGTTCAGTCGAGAGCCTATTGAAGTCGCTGGCTGACACCCACATGTAAAGAGATCGCCGTCACTGATCGGTTCAGATCTCAGTGGTCTTTCACATTGAGTTGAAGACCACTGTCAGTGCTGGATCAGGGCGGCGATCATTTAAAAATGACACCCGCATTCATTCTGAAAGGAATAAAAAATGGATACACCGACTACAGTTACTTCTCTTGAAAAGAAACAGGAATTACTGGCTCACCACGTTCGTTTATTGGCAAAGAAAATGAGTCATGCTTTATTCGTATTCGGCAGCCAAGGTGGACTCGGAAAAAGCCGAACGATTCTGCAAGTGCTGGATGAATATGGTGTAGATCCCATAATCATTAACTCTCATATCACGCCCCTAGCTCTGTACGGAACTCTGTTTCAACATCGTGATGATGCTGTGCTATTTTTTGATGATGTCGACAGCATGTATTCCTCGATGCCGCATTTGGGCTTGTTGAGATCTGCACTCTGGGGAAATCCTCGGATTGTGACT
>TARA_R110002072_G_scaffold289831_3_pt1 | contig 16504 bp, 14 predicted proteins | sample TARA_R110002072 | Tara Oceans TARA_R110002072 (sample SAMEA4397118) | marine metagenome | biome: Polar Biome; feature: [SRF] surface water layer (ENVO:00010504); material: water (ENVO:00002006), including particulate matter (ENVO:01000060) such as... | depth 5 m | reverse complement strand
CCCCCCCCCCCGATTTTTCCGTGAAATCAATTGCTTACTCATCATCACCTCCCTTGTTTTCCATTGGACATCGTTTCCTACAGTAGACCCGTGTTGAGAATGGCGCAAGTAGATAGTGCGGATCGCTTCGTCTGCCTTGTCAGTGGAGAAATGCCGGTGCCGTCTGACTGAGCCATTCTTTGAGCGCCTCGTGCGACTCGAACTCGGCCACTTCGATGCTGTCAATGGTCGGGCCGTTCTCTCCCGTTTGGCTAATGTCTTCCTCGCCCATCTCCCGCACCCACAGGACGCGGTGACGTTGTAAACCCGCCCGGATCATGTCGATGCCGCTGTCCTCAATGGGGCGGTCGAGGTTGCTGCCCCGGATCAAAACCAAGTACACCAAGTCACCGGAGAATTTGAGCAACAGGCCTGCCGACGGATCGAACTTCCAGGTGCCGAGCCAGCCATAGGGGAACCAGATGCTGTTGCCGCTTTTCAGGCGGAACTCGATGGCATTCGCCCTCTCGTGCAGGCCGCGTAGATAACCGAATGCAGCACAAGCCCCCTCGCCTCCTTCGGGTGGACGACCACCATTTCCGGAAATCTTTCCCGCCAAATGCGGGTTAGCCTTGAGGCGATCCTGGTGCGGCGTGGCGTTATCGAACATGGTCGGTCTCCCTGTTCGGGGTCATTTCCTTCGTTGGGATCGAAACGGAAACGGCATGTTCCGGCGTGGCGGGGTGATGCCGCCCCAGCCGACGGTTAGCGAATGCTTTGGCAGGCGATCGTTTCGGATCGACCAGTTCGGTGGCCGTCAGCGATTGGCCGTCCCTTGTGGCCGCCTTGAGAAGTTCGAGATGGTCATCCGTGAAAATCACCGCCTGTTCCTTGCCCCGCGTGACGGCGACATACGCCGTTCGCTGGTCGGTCGCCTTCATCGACTCACTGTCAATGGCGACAAAGACTTTGCTCACCGTTGCTCCCTGGCTGGCGTGGCTCGTGGTCACATAGCCGTGCGTCAGGTGGCCGAAGTCGTGGTCGATCACCCAGCCGTCATTGACCTTGATGTCGCCGGTGGCCGTGAAGCCTTCGATGGTGAACAGCGATCCATTGCTGAGGCGATGCTTGCCGTCCTTGGTCATGCCGCCTGCCGTGATGCGGATGCGGTCGCCAACAGCCAGCGAGAGTGGTTTCGACCGATACACCTCGAACCGTTCCGCCAGATCGGTCGGCGGTTTCGTTTCCTCGCCCACGACTAGCCGCGAGCCTTTTGTAAAACCCGTGGCGTTCTGGTGGAACTGGATCAAGTCGCCCGGTTCGTATTCAGTAGCGTCCGTTTTCTGGGCGTCGGTCAGATGGGCAGGAACATATGCGGTGACCGTCCGTTCCTTCGTGAGCGTCCCTTCCACCTTCATGGACGTGCGGATGGCGTCCGTCACCTTGGCTGCCTCCGCATGCGTCGGCGAGACCACCAGGGCGGTCTTGGGCTTGCCGTCCTTTGCCCGTTCCTTGGTGGCATCCAGATAAGCTGCGGCAAGCTGCTGGTAACGCTCTGCGTCATCCACCTGCCTGATCCAGCCGAGCTTGTCGAGTTCCTCGAAGGCAAAGCCGACTCGTCCTTCACTGAGGGCTTTAGCGATTTGCTTGTAATCCCCGCTCTGCCGCTGGATGTCGGTGACTTCCGCCACCGGCAATCCCGACCGTTCTTCGAGCAGTTTCAGCGGCTCACCCGCCGTTACACTCTTATGCTGCCGCCGGTCGCCGACCAGCACCACGCGGGCGTTGACGGCTTCGGCGACAGTGAAGATCGCGTGCATATCGCGAGTGCCGAGCTGGCTGGCCTCATCAACGAGGATGACGCCCTCTTTCGCTGACGCTTGCATCTCAGTGTCTTTGAGGAACCGGGCGACCGTATCGGCGGTGGCAAACCCCGCTTCCTGACGCAGCACGTCGCGGCTGGCCTTCACCGACTGGGCAATGGCAACGACCGGTTTTCCGACTTCGGCCAGTGCCTCGCCGATCTCCTGTTCCAGTGTCGTCTTGCCGGTGCCTGCGACGCCGCGAATCACCATCACGCGGTCGCGGGAACCCAATACATGCCGGACGGCGGCTTGTTGTTCGGGATTCAGCCATTCGCGGGTCATCTCGCGTTTCGGATTGCCGAGAGGGCGGCAACGGCCACGACCATCGCGGGCAAATCCGACGATCTTCGATTCCAGCGCCAGCATCTCCTGCGTCGTCGCCATGTCCCGGCCTTCGACATTGCTGCGGATCAGCGGCCTCGCTTCAAGTTCCTTGGCTGTCTGTTCGACGGTAACGGCACCAAGTCCCCGCTTCAGGGCTTCGGTCATCAGCTTGCGTTCAGGCACCACGGCATCACGGACGAAACTGTGTTCGATGGCGTGGGCGACCGCTGTGCGCTCGCCCGGTTCGGGGCGAGTTGGCTTGGCCTCCCGCCGGTAAATCTCGGCAATCCAATCCTGCTCATCCTCTGTCAGCCGCGAACGCCATTCCTTCTGGAGTTCGGGCATACTGAGATTCTTCCCCTTGTTTTCGCGAGTTTCGGCACCGAGTTCGGCTTTGCGGTCGGGATCGGTGATCCCTTTTTCCTGGGCAATCTTCTCGATCTGATCTGTCCGCCGCGAGAACCGGCCAAGAATATCCTTGTGAATTCCGGCGATCTCGAAATCATCCCGCTTGCGGACAACGCCGTACCCAAGGTCTTGCAGGCGGTTGGCCAACCGGACACGAAACGCCGCCTGGAAATAGGGAGCGTCCCGCTTCAATTCCCGGAACTGGCCTGCTTTCCAACGATCCTCTTCCTTATCAAAGGTGCTGTTGAACACGAAGCAATGGGCGTGAAGCTGCGGATCGGGAACGCCCTCGACTGGCCGTGATGTGGTATGGATGAACTCTGCCCAGACCATGTTGCCGGTCGTGCGATTCTCGTCCTTGCCCGCCTTGCGGACACGGGTTTTCATCTCCGCTTCCATCTCCCGCATCGTCTCATCGACGGAGGAGCGGAAGGCGTCGAGAATCTGCCGGTCGTCGTGCAGGGCATAGAGGAGTGAAACAGACTTGGGCACCGAGAAAGTGAAATCGTAGCCGACGGTGCGTTCCGTCCGGGTGCGAACGGTCAGCGGCTGGCCGGTACGGGGATCGAGGTTATCGCAAAGCTGCTCAAACGCCTTCTTGCCGACCGTTCCGGTCAGGCCAAGCCGTTCGGCCCCTTTGCCGCCCCACTGGCCCACAAGCTCCTGGCCGTCAATGTAATAGTCGGCCGTGGCGTAATAACGCTTGGCTCCGGCGGCACTGTTCTGTTGCGAGACACGAATCATGCCTCATTTTATCATCGCACAGATTTGTTAACGCTTCCTTAACTCCTCTCTGCTCTCTGGCTCTGAGAGCCGATTTGCGAAAATGAATGACATTGCAACTTCACCGCAACATGGTTGTGTTGTCATCGCACTACATCACGTTGTGATTGAAATCTCAGGGATTTTTGTGCGACATGCTTTGACTGCGACACTGGACAGTCGGGTGAAGAGACCGTCTCGTCAACGACGGGCTGCAACGAGGGAAACCAAGGCGTATCACCAGCCCGGCAATGCCTTATTTCGACGGCTTCTTCGCCGCCATCTGATCTAGAAAATCGGCCCACCATTGCATCATCTCCCGCCGCTCCGGCAGGTACTGGGCATGGTTGTAAGCGGCACGCACCTTATTGCCCTGGATGTGAGCGAGTTGCCGCTCAATGGCATCGGGGCTGAACAGGCCGCTTTCGTTGAGGATCGTCGAGGCGGTGTGCCGAAAACCATGCCCCGTTGTCCGATTGTGGTAGCCCATTCGGTACAGAGCATAGAGTACGGCGTTCTCACTCATGTGCTTGAGCGGCTTGCGAGGATTTGGAAACACGTACTTCCATTGGCCGTTTAGATCCTGGAGTTCTCTGAAGGCAGCGACAGCCTGCCGGGACAGCGGCACAATGTGGTCTCGCCGCATTTTCATGCGTTCGGCGGGAATGCGCCATTCGCCTTCATCCAGGTCAAGTTCCTCCCATGTGGCTCCGCGCAATTCGGTCGTCCGCACGAACGTCAGCATCAGCAAAGTGACGGCGAGCTTGGTTTGCGGATGACCGTCATAGGTGCTCAGTTTTTGCAGGAACTCAGGCAGTTCGATGGTTTTCAGGTGACCGAATGGCTTTTTCGCATACGTCTTCAAGGCCCCTTTGAGGTCACTGGCGGGGTTTCGTTCGGCTCGACCGGTGGCAATGCCGTACATGAAGATTTGTCCGCAGCATTGCAGAACACGGTGAGCCAGCTCCAAAGCACCACGTTTTTCGATCAGCCGCACGACCGAGAGCAATTCGGGGGCTGTGATGTCTTTGATCGGGCGAGCACCCAATCGCGGAAAGATATCTTGCTCCAGCCGCTTCGCTACGAATCCAGCGTAACGAGACGTCCAGGCAGGGCTTTTCGCGGCCATCCACTCTCGGGCAACTGCCTCAAAGTTGTTCTCGGCAGAGATCATGGCCTCTCGCTTCACGGCTTTGCGAACCTCCGAGGGATCCTGTCCGCTGGATAGCAGTTTGCGAGCATCGCTCAGCTTGCTGCGAGCTTCCGCAAGTCCCACGGCAGGGTAAATGCCCAGCGAGAGGTTTTTCTCTTTGCCGAGGTAGCGATATCGAAAGGCCCAGTACTTGCTGCCGTTGGGGTAGACGAGCAGGACAAGCCCGTTCCCGTCACTCAGTTTCCTGATACGCTCGCCAGGTTTCGCGCTCTTGATAGCTATTTCCGTCAGTTTCGTCATCGTGTGGGAGAAAGATTTGGTTGAACTCCGTTTCACCCACAATATCACCCACATTTGCGGGTGATTGTCAACGAATATCTGCGGACGGTATCGGCCAGGATGATTCTCTGGAAATGGCTCTGGTCAATGCCACAAGCGGAGTCCTGCGGACGCAGGCGGATGAACAGTTGGCTGGGGGACTAGGATTCACAATTCGTAGCTAAGTGGTGAATAAGGATTAATTGTGTCCCGTATCATGCGAACTTTCACCCACAATTTCACCCACTGATCCGCACCGTTGTCCCATCCCATCCTGAGCGACATCAATGAACGTCCGTTTGTTCCGAAAGCATCTCGATTAGCTGCCGAATGTCTTCGGCGCGCCATGCCGTGCATCGCGCCGACAGCTTGACCGGCTTGGGGAATCGCCCCGATTTCACCCCTTCCCACCAGCAGGTTTTGCCCAGTGGGATCACGCTCAGCACCTGCGGTAAGCGCAGAAAGCCCGTTTCTGGTATCTCATTCATAGTCACATCCCTGTTGCGTTTATGGCCGGTCTCCGCCGTGCCTTTATTCTTCGAGAGTAGCACGATTCAGGCCCAATTGTCCCGGAGAATCGCACTCACCGCGACGTTGAGCGATTCCGTCCGCGTAAGCCATTGAGACAGCGTGATTCCTGCTCTCCATCCCTGCCCGTTGAGGCTTCTCTCGGTCGAAGACGGTCTGCAACGAGGCCAACTTTCGCATGGCTGAGGCGTATCACCAGACTGTCTTTGCCCGTGTGTCTTGGGGCTGAAAACGCGCTCTCTCTTTCGCCGGGGCTTCGCCCTGCTGTCCTTTCCACAGCTTGTTTCCCCGACCATAGCGGCCTTCCTGACGGGCACGCCTAAAGCCGCCGCCGGTCCGCTCAAGCGGAAAATCGGCTCCCCCTGAAGGTCGCCCCCAATTTTCCGCTGGCCCGGTTCGCTGCGCTCGTTTCACCCCGGACTGAGGCGGCTTTGTTTCGGGTGCCATTAGGCCGCGATGGTCGCAGCCGGAAACAAAACGAAAAAGGAGAACATCATGTCCCAACCCGCTCACAAAATCCGTATCGGTGCCCTGCAAGTCACCATCTGGCGCAACCAGGGTGAACGCGGCAACTGGTACAGCGTCATTCCGACCCGCAGCTACAAGAATGGCGACGACACATGGAAAGAGACCGACAGCCTCGGTTTCGACGACCTGCTGACGATGGCCAAGCTCTTTGACCTCGCCCACACCTGGATCATGCACCAGCTTCAGGCCGACGCCAAAGGCCGCAAAGAATCCGCTCAGGCCGCCGCCTGACTCTGGATACCGGCGGGCGGCTTCGGTCGCCCGCCGGTTTCATTTCTCAACCAACCCATTCAAGGAGTTTTTATGACCAAGACAGAAACCACGACCCAACCTCAACTCATCGCAGCCAGCAAGCTGGAAAAATCCCCGCTGAACGCCCGCAAGACGGCAGCCAGGGGCGGCATCGAGGAACTGAAGGCGTCGATTCTCGCTCACGGCCTGATGCAGAACCTCGTCGTCACGGACGCCGGTGATGGCCTTTTCCACGTCATTGCGGGCGGACGCCGCCTGGAAGCCATCCATGAGCTTCAGCATGAAGGCAAATTACCAGCGGAGTTTTCGGTGCCGTGCCAGGTCGTCACTGAAGAATCGGCCAAGGAAATGAGCCTCGCTGAAAACGTCGTCCGCCTGGCAATGCACCCGGCCGATCAGTTTGAAGCCTTTGCTGACCTGCTCGACAAGGGGCATACCGCCGCCGAGGTCGCAGTGAGGTTCGGTATCGAGGAAAGCCTCATCCACAAACGGATGAAACTCGCCCGCGTCGCTCCCGAACTCTTCGAGGAATACCGAAACGAAGGTATGACGTTGGAATGCCTGATGGCCTTCACGGTCACCGATGACTATCAACGTCAGCTCAAGGTTTACAACGCGCTCCAAGGTTGGCAGAAAGAAGATCCCGGCACCATCCGTGATGCTCTCACCGAGAAGATGGTGGAGGCCAGCGACAAACTGGTTCACTTCGTCGGGCTGGATATTTACACCGCTGCGGGCGGCTTGACCCGTGCCGATCTGTTCGGGGAAGAAATCTATCTCGAAAACCCAGAGTTGCTGCACAAACTGACTGAGCAGAAGTTCGACGGCATCCGCCGCGAACTCGAAGCAGAAGGTTGGGGCTGGATCGAGATCAACTCGGAGCGTGATTACACCTTCATCAACCGCTGCGCCCGGATACGCCCGCTGCTTATCGATGCCCCTTCCGAACTGCTCGAACTGAAAACGCGACTGGACGACGAGCTTGATGCGGTTGAGCGATTGCTCGATGAAACAGAGGAAGGTAGCCGGGAGGCAGACGGACTGCTCGACAAGCAGGAAAGCATTCGTCAACACCAGGAAGAGCTTGATGAACGTCTGGCAGCGTATGTCGGTTTCGATGCCGAACAGAAGTTGCTGGCTGGCTGCTTCGTCTCCATCAGCCACGACGGCACCCCGTTTATCGACAAGGGGCTGGTGAAACCGGAGCATCGCAAGCAGCTTGCCGGGCTCATGGGTGAGGCCGGCGATGCCAGTCCCTTGAAGGTCAAGCCGAAGCACCCGCTGTCAGTGAGCCTTCGCCGTGATCTGGCAACAGCCCGCTTGCAGGTCGCCCAAGTTGAATTGGCCAAACATCCTGCGATAGCCGTTGACCTGCTGATGTTCCAGATCGCCCAATCGATGCTGGGCAATACTCACTTCGAGGACGATGAGGCGGATGTGCCATTCGGGCGTACTCGCCGAAATCGTTTGGATGACATGGAATCAACGGTCGCTGGTGAAGCCTTTGCCTCTATCGCAAACACACTTCCCGTCGAGTGGCTCCAGCCGGAATCAGAAGCCGACCGCTTCGAGGCGTTCCGTTCGTTGTCGGACACGGCCAAACGGGAATTGCTCGCCTACTGCGCGGCGTTAAGGCTGCAACTCAATTTGGCTCCGACCGCCGGGGAAGACGTGACAGCCGACGAAGTAGCCTTGTCACTGACATCGGGGGATATGGCCGCCTATTGGCGTCCGACCAGCGAAAACTACCTGAGCCGCATTACCCGTGAGCAATTGCTGGTCATCGGCCGCGATGTCCTCGGTGAATCGTGGTCACAATCGCGGGCCAAGGACAAGAAAGCGTTGTTGGTCGGTCAGCTTCATCGGGCGTTCGCCAATCCCGAAAAGTCGGGACGCACGCCGGAACAGATCGGGCGGCTGAAGCATTGGCTACCTGCCGGGATGGGCTTCGGCATCCCGGTGCCTGCTGAACCGGCCAAGACCAGTCAGGCCGCATGATGCAATCGGGGCGGGCAGCGATGCCCGCCCCTCTTCTTTGGAAAGGAGTCCAACCATGATACCTCAACCATACCAAGACAACTTCAACACTTTGATCCGGGCGTTCAGCAATGGTGCTGCCTGCCTTCTCGAATGCCGCGAGCAAGCGACCGGACGACCCGCCTATGTCATCTGTGCCGTCAACCGTCGCGGCACGGCCTACGATCTGGTGCCCTTCGCCCGGCTCTTTGACGACGATCCTTACGCATTGCTCACACCTCCGGGAGAGATGGACGGGCAGTCGGCCTCTGTTGAAGGAGATCGCCCATGAAAACGCGCATCGACCTCTATACCCGCGTCACCAACGCCATTATCGCCGACCTTGAACGGGGCGTCCGGCCGTGGCTCAAACCCTGGAACGCCGAACACGTCGCCGGGCGCATCACCCGTCCCTTGCGGGCGGGCGGACAGCCTTACAAGGGCATCAACGTCCTGACCCTCTGGGAATCCGCCCTGTCGCAACATTTCACGGCACCGATCTGGATGACCTTCAATCAAGCGAAGGAACTGGGTGCCAATATCAGGAAGGGTTCCAAAGGCACGCTGGTCGTCTACGCCGACCGCATCACCCGGACGGAGACCACCGAGAATGGGCAGGAGAGCGAGCGCGGCATCTACTTCATGAAGGCGTACAGCGTTTTCAACGTGGAGCAAATTGAGGGGCTGCCGCCGCACTTCTACACAATCGCCGCCTCCCAGGCTGAACCAGCAGAACGGATCGAGGTTGCCGACCAGTTCTTCGACCACACCGGGGCCGACATCCGCCACGGCGGCAACCATGCGTACTACGCCCCACAAGACGACTACGTGCAGATGCCGCCCTTCGAGTCCTTCCGGGATGCTGAGAGCTATTGCTCGACGCTCGCCCACGAGATGACCCACTGGACAAAGCATCCGACACGCCTCGACCGGGACTTCGGGCGCAGGAAGTTCGGCGATGAAGGGTATGCCCGCGAAGAACTCGTTGCTGAGATCGGAGCCGCGTTCCTTTGCTGTGACCTCGGCATCACGCCGGAACCCCGCGACGACCATGCCGCCTACCTGGATCACTGGCTCAAGGTGCTCAAGGACGACAAGCGCGCCATCTTCCGGGCTGCCGCCCACGCCCAACGTGCCGTTGATTTTCTACACGGGTTGCAACCCGACGGGGCAGCCGTCCTTGCTCATGAGAAGGGAGTTCCGGCATGACCACTGAAATCCGCTTTCCTCTCGGCGAGGTGGTCATCACGGCAAACGCCGGCCTGCGGCTTTCCACGGAAGAGGTGCTCTCCGCCCTCCGTCGACACGCTTCCGGCGATTGGGGCGACTTGTGCCCCGAGGACACGCTGGCGAATCACGACGCCCTGCATCAGGGAGGCCGGCTGCTATCGGCCTACGGGCAAGGCATCCATCGCTTCTGGATCATCACCGAGTCCGACCGTTCGGTGACGACCGTGCTGCTGCCCGAAGATTATTGATGGACGCCATCGAGTCCGATCCGGTTGCCCTCCCTGCGCCTGTGCTTATCCGCCAGCGGCCTGTTCATCGGGGGTCGTAATCCGCCCGCCGGAGCCTGCAAGCTGCCAAGGCCGCTTTCCTGAAGGAAGCCTTCGGCCTTTCGCTTGCACGTTCGCTTTCGCCTCCGGCTTTGGGCGGCTTGTTGGCGACCCCAGAAAGGCCGCATGGGGCGGCCTGCAATTCAAGGTAAGGAGAACACCAATGGTTCAACCTCTCGACATTTCAATCAGCGAATCCCACGACATCTTTGACTGGGACGAAAGCGAAGTCCGCGACCTGGTTCGCACCACGCCACTCCGTTATGACGACGATGGCCTGCCGGTCGGCTACGAGTTGGAACAACTCTTCGGACTGGAGGCGGCCCATGACGAATAATCAGCCAATCAGCGCCATGTCCGGTCGCCACAGCTACCGCCGCGACCGCTATGGTTGTAACGACGTATTGCTGATCGAAGACACTGACGGCCAGTGCATCATGCAACTGCGCTTCGGTGACATGCCGGACACCATTGATGTGGCGATGGCGGAGGCGAAAGCCCAGATGATTGTCGCCGCCCTGAATCTCGTCGTCGGCGAGGCTCTGCCGCCTTACCCCGATTGGACGCTTCACCACAACAAGCAGATCGCAGCCATCTGGTCAATCGAAGACGTTCATACAGTGCGCGATGACTTGACAGACGATCAAGCCTGGAAGGTGTTGAAGCGGGTTGACGATTGCCACGATTGCGAATTCGGAATCACCTGGGACACGTTATACCAGATGGCTAATGCAATGTTTCCCAAGTAGTCGAGTCGAGAGACTTCAATGTAAATCGCTGGTGAACCAGCAATGCTTGCGGGGTCGGGCTTCATCGCTCGACCCCATTTTTCTGTCACGAGCTGAACCTTGCTGGCATCGTGCCCTCGTCTTCCTTGCCTCTTTTCCTTCCCCGGTTGTCGCCTCCTGATCTGAACCGTCATGTTCAGAATGAGGGCTGCCTCTTGCTCAGTCGAACTCGCCGACAACGAGTTAGAGTCAACATGAACACCCCGAACCCGTCATTTGCTCGGCGTTCGGCTGCCGCTTTCCAACACCGGCGAGTCCTGCGAGCCGCCGGTGACGGCCTCGTGACGGCACCTCAATCAAAAGTTGAATGCCTGCGTCCGTTCCGGCATTCTCCGTCTTCGCTACAGACCGGCCGTGACGACGAAAGTCCGACACACCGCACACCCACATGCAGGTACATGACGGGCACCCTGCCAGACATGGGGCTGCACAAGACTGATAAAGGCAATTCAAGCCACAAAACGTTCAGGCGTCTTCCCTATGCACTGCATAGGTGCGATTTCCCAGGGAAATTCGCGGTAAGACGCCTGCCGCCCTCCGGCTTCGAGCCTCCGGGCGGGCACAACTGCTGATTGAAAATCATCGGGCTATGAGGCGCATTTTGTGCGATGCACAAAGCCTTGATTATCTGCGCTTTTCCGCTTTCAGCAGTTGTTGTCATGGCTGTATTTCTGCGGCATACATGCAGCGAAACATGCCGTAACACGCGCTGAGCCTATTGCGCGAAGCCTGCCAACTGTGATATGGTGAACTTAGAGGTTGTGGAACAACCCGACTATGTCATGGAGGATTATATGGCAAGAAAACGTACCCCAAAGGACAGTACACCCACTGAAACACCCACCCCAGTTCAACCCGAACCCGAGCAGTCTACCGCCGCGCCGGTCGCCACCGCTGAGGTGGACTCGCCAGCACCGGAGACCCCCGAGCAGCAACCGGGCTTCGTCCAGCGGCTTCAGCAACAGCGAGGCAGGGCAATTGCCTCTGACCCGTTCGGCATCGCCGGAGACTATGAAGCTGGCGTCCGGCTGTTCGAGAGCCGCCGGAACCGGCAGATGGCGATCAAGTTTGAGGAAAAGCCCGGCCAGGACGTTCTCGACCTGGTGAAGTCGGCAGGCTATCGCTGGAACGCCAATGATTATATGTGGGTGCATCCCATCGAGGCCGATTCGGCCATGACCACCCGCATCGACGCCGAACGCCTGTACCAGGAAGTGCGCGGCATGATCCGGCAGGCCAAGGGGATCGAATCGGGCCAGGAAGTTCCGTTCTAAGCGGAACGCCACCGAGAAATCATCGCAGGTTGATATGCAGTTCAGTGTTGATTCAGGGCCGGCAATTGCCGGGCGAACCCTTTCGCGCGACACGTCGCCCAAGACGTGGTACGATCAGACGATACAAGGCGGGGCCAGACGCCCCGAGCGTCGCTGACCATGCGGCGGCGTCGGCCTCCCAACGGGGATCAACCCACGCTCTTTCCGCTGGAGCCAGCCGCACCGACTGACCAACACCCAGCTACACTCGCCGACATTGAAGGAGGAAAGCATGCAGTACAAGACCATCGTGATGGAGATGCTTCAGGACAGAACGGAGCTACACGAACAGCTTCGCCGGGAACGCAAACTCCTGACGACAATCGAGGCCTACGCAATGGAACTGAAGGCCAGCCACGAAGCCTTCCAGGAGCAACTTCACAAAGCCCATCCGGGCAGCGATCCGATGCAGACCTCTTCGGAAGCCTTCGAGATGGCGATCAAGGAACTGGAGGATCGTTTACCGACCAAGTCGGAAGTGGACGAACCGGCGGAACTCTCGCTCGACGGGGCAATGGCGTTCATCCGCAGTCATTCGCGTCGCGGGTAAAAGCCTCCCGCCAGCGGTCGCTGTTCGATTTCGACTCTTCCGGCGACTCTCCCGCCCCGCCGTCCGCCCCGCCTGGGGCGATTTCTGACGGCACGTTACCCAGCCCGCCGGGCCGCGCCAGCGGAAACCCGGTTCCCCCTGGAGGTCTCCCCCCAGTTTCCGCTGGCACGGACGCTGCGCACACGCAGCCCCGGCTTCCGGCTGGGTTTTCTTCTGACCGTCAGGCCCCAGACAGCGGGCCGGAAACGTCAGAAGGAGACCACGGAATGGAAGCCCTACCACTCAGCCAGCAACTCGAAATCCCTGCCCGCAAACTCGACCTGACCAACTCGCTTCACCGTGCCCGCGATCAACTCCCGTCTGCACCCGCCGGAATGGCCAGCGGCGAGAAGACCAAGGCCCGCGACATCATCGCCGCGATCCGCACGCTCAAAGCCATTGAACAAGAGCAACGCCCGGCAACTCCCGATGAAAAACAGAGACTTGCCCGCTTCTCCGGCTTCGGCCCGGTCGCCCTTTCGATTTTTCCCGAACCCGTCAGCGGGCGTTACAAGGACTCCGGCTGGCAGGTACTGGGGGAGGAACTCAAATCGCTCCTCACCCCAGACGAATACGACAGCGCCAAGCGCACAACATTCAATGCCTTCTACACCTCGCCCACTGTCATCGGGGGTATCCATGATGCCATACGCAGGCTGGGTATCGCATCGGACGCGACGATCCTGGAACCCGGTTGCGGGATCGGCAATTTCATGGGGCACGGAGAGCCAGGCCAGCGGTTTATCGGCGTTGAACTCGACTCCATCTCCGGGCGTATTGCCAGGGCTATCCATCCGCAGGCCGACATCCGCATCGAGAGCTTCCGTGACACGAAGTTACCCCAAGCGGGTATCGACGCGGTGATCGGCAACGTGCCGTTCTCAAATCTCAGGCTCGACCATCACGGCCAGAAGTTCTCCCTGCACGACTACTTCTTTGCCAAGTCCGTGGACGCTCTGAAGCCCGGCGGTGTGCTGGCACTCGTCACATCGCACTACACGCTCGACAAACAGAACGCCGCGATCCGTGAGTACCTAGCGGGCAAAGCCGACTTCGTCGGCGCGATCCGCCTCCCCTCGGATGCCTTCAAACGCGAAGGCACAGCCGTTGTCACGGACATCGTTTTCCTTCGTAAGCGACCGCCTGGGGCGGTAGCCAATCATGTGGACGATACATGGCTCTCAGTTTCTCCTCTTTCCATCGAAGGTGTCGAAGTCCCGGTCAACCGCTACTTCCTGAACCATCCTGAGATGGTGCTGGGAAACTGGACCACGAAAGACACGCTCTATGGCGGCGAAGGTTACAGCCTGAAGAGTAACGGCGACCTGGCTCAGCAACTCAAGCAAGCCATTGAAAACCTTCCGAAATTCGATCCTCTCCGGTCAGCGAAATCCGAGGAACCAGCGGCACCGGCCTTTATCCCGCCGCCACCGGAGCGGCATATCGGTGAAGGCAGCTTCTTCATCGGTGACGACCGAATCATCTATCAGATTGACGGCGGCCAGGGCGTGCCCGTCGTTTATAGCGGCATCCAGCTTAAATCCGACGGCACGATGACCGGCAAGCGGCTCGCTGCCCTGATCGAGTTGCGGGACAAGGCCCGCCGCGTGCTGCAATCACAAAACGAAGGCTGGCCTGACCAGCACCGCGAGCAAGCCCGCCGTGACCTCAACCGCACTTATGACCGGTTCGTCGCCGCCTACGGCCCGATCAACAAGACCACCTTCGGCCAAACCAAAGACGGCACGACCATTCGCCGGATGCCGAACCTGGTCAAGTTCAAGGAAGACCCGGACGCCATGCTCGTCATGTCTCTGGAGGACTATGACGAGACGACCGGCAAGGCGACGAAAGCGGCCATCATGTCGCGGGACGTGGTGGGCAGAGCGCAGCCCATCATTCAGGTCCGCAGTGCTGAGGAAGGCTTACTGGTGTCGCTGAACCAACATGGCAGCGTCTATCTCGATTACATCGCCCAACTCTATGGTAAGCCCGAAACCCAGGTCATCGAAGAACTGGGCGACCTGATCTTCCAAGATCCGGACACCGGCAAGTGGGAAACGGCCGATGCCTACCTCTCCGGCAATGTTCGCGACAAGCTCGCTGCCGCCGAACGCACCGGTTCCCAATATGCCCGCAACGTCAGCGCATTACGCGACGTACAGCCCGAAGACGTGCTGCCCGGCGACATCGACGCCAATCTCGGCGCGCCGTGGATACCGGAATCCGACATTCAGGCATTCGCCGCCGACCTGTTCAAAGTCGAGCCAAGCGCGGTGCCCGTCGCCCATCTGAAGAAAGACGCGGTTTGGAACCTGGATGCGGGTTATGCCGCCAAAGCGTCGGTCGCGGCCACATCCGAGTTCGGCACGGCGCGAGCGAACGGCACATGGCTGCTGGAACTGGCGCTCAACATGAAGTCGCCCACCATCTACGACACGATCCAGAACGGTGACCGCGAGGAGCGCGTGGTGAATCAGGAAGAGACGATGGCCGCCCGCGAGAAGCAGAAGCTCATCAAGGAACGCTTCCGCGCCTGGGTGTTTGCCGATCCCGATCGCACCGAGCGGCTTGTCCGTCTGTACAACGACAACTTCAACAATTTGCGTCTTCGCCAGTTCGACGGCTCGCACCTCGACTTCCCAGGTATGAACCAAGCCCTGAATCTGCGCCAACACCAGAAAGACGCTGTCTGGCGAGGGATGAGCAGCGGCAACACGCTTCTGGCCCACGTCGTCGGCGCGGGCAAGACGTTCACAATGGCGGCCACCGGCATGAAAATGAAGCAGGCCGGGCTAATCCACAAGCCCATGTACGTGGTTCCGAACCATCTGTTGGAGCAGTTCGCCCGCGAGTTCATGCAGCTCTACCCCAACACCAAGCTGCTGGTTGCCAGCAAGGAAGACTTGTCCAAGGATCGCCGCAAGATGCTGACGGCCAAGATCGCCAGCGGTGAATGGGATGGCATCGTCGTCACGCATTCATCGTTCGAGCGAATTGGCATGTCGAAGGACTACCAGGAACAGTTCCTCCGCGAGCAGATCGCCGAGTATGACCAGCTCCTGATCGAACACGCCGCCGACCGGGGATCGAACCGCAATCTCATCAAAACCATCGAAAAACAGAAAGCCGCGAGAGCCGAGAAGCTGAAGAACCTGCTGGCCGGCGACAAGAAGGATGATGGCCTGGTCTTCGACGAACTGGGCGTCGATCACGTCTTCATTGATGAAGCCCATTATTTCAAGAACCTGGAGACGCCGACCAAGATGGAGCGTGTCGCCGGTATCCAGACCGGCGGTTCCGAACGTGCCTTCGATGTCTTCATGAAGGCCCGCTACCTCGACGAGCAGCATCCCGGCCACGGCGTCACCTTCGCCACCGGCACCCCGATCAGCAACACGATGGTCGAGATGTACACGATGCAACGGTTCCTTGATCCGCGTGGCCTGCGAAGCCGGGGCATTGAACATTTCGACGCCTGGGCGGCCACGTTCGGCGAAGTCGTGGACACGATGGAAATCTCTCCCGACGGCGGCGGGCTACGCCAGCGTTCGCGTTTTGCGAAGTTCACCAACCTGCCGGAACTCCAGCAAATGTTCCGGGCATTCTCGGATGTGCAGACCGCCGAGATGTTGAACCTGCCGCGCCCCAGACTCAAAGGCGGCAAGCCGATTGTCGTCGCCTGCCCGATGTCCGACGAGCAGCACGAACTGCAACAGGAACTGGTCGAACGCTACGAACGGCTCCGTTCTCAGAAGGTTGATCCCCGCGTGGACAACGCGCTGGCGATCACCACCGACGGCCGCAAGCTGGCGACCGATGCCCGGATGCTCTCGGCCACGGCACCAGACTTCCCCGAATCAAAGATAAATCGCCTCGTTGAGAATGTCGTCGCCACCTGGAAAGACACTGCCGCGACGCGCGGCACGCAGATGGTTTTCGCCGACATGGGTGTGAACCCGACGCAGTGGGGCTACTCGCCCTACAGCGAGATTATCGACAAGCTGGTTGCCCACGGCATCCCGCGTCATCAGATTGCCTGTATCGGTGACGCAGAATCCGATGCCAAGAAGCAGGCTCTGTTCGAGAAGGTTCGCCAGGGATCGGTGCGAGTGCTGATCGGCT
>TARA_R110002072_G_scaffold43340_9_pt1 | contig 16509 bp, 12 predicted proteins | sample TARA_R110002072 | Tara Oceans TARA_R110002072 (sample SAMEA4397118) | marine metagenome | biome: Polar Biome; feature: [SRF] surface water layer (ENVO:00010504); material: water (ENVO:00002006), including particulate matter (ENVO:01000060) such as... | depth 5 m | reverse complement strand
CAGTTGGAGAAACACGATCTCTGACGCGCGCCGATCCGTTGCGCTGGTTTGTCATGACGCCGGCACCAATACAGGGTCTGGTGCTGGCCACCGGGGTGCCGGTCACGTCTCGACTACCGTATAATCCCCGGCTCACGTCGCCCGCCGCTTGCCGGTCGGCATCACGGTCTACACTCTCCGGATTCCCGATTTATGGATAAAACCTTCAAACCCGCTGAACTCGAAACCCGTTGGTACCAGCAGTGGGAAAGCAGCGGCTATTTTGCCCCACAGGGCGGAGACACGCCCTACAGCATCATGATTCCTCCACCAAACGTGACCGGCAGCCTGCACATGGGGCATGGCTTCCAGGAGGCCATCATGGATGCACTGATACGCTACCACCGAATGCTGGGCCACAACACGCTGTGGCAGGTAGGCACGGATCACGCGGGCATTGCGACACAGATGGTAGTCGAGCGGCAACTGTCGGCCCAGGGCATCAGTCGCCACGACCTCGGGCGGGAAAAGTTTATTGAAAAAGTCTGGCAGTGGAAGGAGGAGTCGGGCGGCACCATCACCCGTCAACTGCGACGACTCGGCTCCTCTCTCGACTGGTCCCGCGAACGCTTCACCATGGACCCGGGGCTGAGCGCTGCGGTTCAGGAAGTGTTTATCCGACTGTACCATGAGGGCCTGATTTACCGGGGACAGCGGCTGGTAAACTGGGACCCGTCACTGCACACGGCGATTTCCGATCTTGAAGTGATATCGGAGGAAGAAGCGGGCCATCTGTGGCACTTCCACTACCCGCTGGCGGGGGGCGAAGGCCACCTGACAGTAGCGACCACACGCCCGGAAACCATGCTGGGCGACACCGCCGTAGCCGTACATCCCGACGACGAGCGCTACGCTCACCTGATCGGGCGGGCTGTCAAATTGCCACTGTGCGACCGCGAAATCCCGGTTATCGCCGACGAGTATGTCGACCGTGAGTTTGGCACCGGCTGCCTGAAGATCACACCTGCCCACGATTTCAATGACTATGAAGTCGGCCGCAGGCACGGCCTGCCCATGATCAATATTTTCAACGATGATGCGGCGATCAGTGACGCAGCACCAGCAGCCTTCCGCGGCCTCGACCGACAGCAGGCGCGCCTGAAAGTGGTCGCCGATATGGAGGCGCTGGGGCTGCTGGACAAGGTGGAAGATCACCGCCTGAAAGTCCCTCGCGGCGACCGCTCCGGCGTTGTCATCGAACCCTATCTCACCGACCAGTGGTATGTCGACGCCAGGGAACTGGCGAAGCCGGCTATCGCCGCCGTCGAGAACGGCGATATCCAGTTTGTGCCCAGACAGTGGGAGAACACCTACTTTGCGTGGATGCGCGATATCCAGGACTGGTGCATCAGCCGCCAGCTGTGGTGGGGCCACCGTATCCCCGCCTGGTACGACGCCGACGGCAAGTTCTACGTCGGTGAAAGTGAAGAGGCTGTGCGCCGCGAAAACGGGCTGGGAGAGGAGATCGCACTGCGCCAGGACGAAGATGTACTCGACACGTGGTTCTCATCGGCACTGTGGACATTTTCCACGCTGGGCTGGCCTGAAGAGACGCCGGAGCTGGCAACCTTTCATCCGAGCTCAGTACTGGTGACCGGTTTCGATATTATCTTCTTCTGGGTCGCCCGCATGATCATGATGACCCTGCATTTTCGGCAGGAAGTACCCTTTCACACTGTGTACGTGCACGGGCTTGTGCGCGACGCCGAAGGCCAGAAAATGTCGAAGTCCAAGGGCAATGTGATTGACCCTATCGACCTCATCGATGGCATCTCACTGGAGGAACTGGTCGCCAAGCGAACCAGTGGCATGATGCAACCCCAGCTCGCGAGCAAAATCGAAAAAGCCACGCGTCGACAGTTCCCCGACGGTTTGGCATCGTACGGCACCGATGCGCTGCGCTTCACCTACTACTCGCTCGCCTCCACCGGCCGCGACATCAAGTTCGATATCGGCCGTATCGAGGGCTACCGGAATTTCTGCAATAAAATCTGGAATGCGGCGCGCTACGTGCTGATGAATTGTGAGAGTGAGGATTGCGGTATCGACAACGGCGCGGCAGTGGAGTTGAGCCTCGCCGATCGCTGGATTACCGGCCGCGTTCAGGAGACGGCGGCAGAGGTGGCGCGCGCGGTCGAAAACTACCGCTTCGACTTGGCGAGCTCTGCCCTGTACGAGTTTATCTGGAACGAATACTGTGACTGGTACCTGGAACTGTCCAAGCCGGTGCTCTGGGATGATGCGGCTCCGGTGGCAGCAAAACGCGGCACGCGCCAGACGCTCATCCGGGTGCTTGAAACCTGGCTGCGCCTGCTGCACCCGATGATGCCCTTCATCACGGAAGAGATCTGGCAGACTGTTGGACCTCTGGCGGGCAAATCTGGTCCCACCATCATGCTGCAACCCTATCCACAGGCCGATGACAGCAAAATCGACCCGCTTGCCAGCGCCGATATCGAATGGCTGAAAGCCGTCATTGTCGGGATACGCAATATTCGTGGCGAAATGAATATCCCGCCGGGAAAAGAACTGACCGTCCTGCTGCGCAATGGCACTGCCGATGACCAGCGCAGGCTGGGGCAAAACTCGCAATACCTCAGAAAGCTGGCTAAACTGGCCCAGATAAGCTGGCTGGCCGAGGATGCAGATGCGCCGATGGCCGCGACGGCGCTGGCGGGCGAGTTGGAGATCCTCGTACCCATCGCAGGACTGATCGACAAGGACGCGGAGATTACCCGGCTGGACAGGGAAATTGGAAAACTGGAGAATGACCTGTCACGGCTGCGAGGAAAATTAGGCAATGCCGCGTTTGTCGACAAGGCACCCGCCGCCGTGGTCAACAAGGAAAAAGAAAAATTGCAGGCACAGGAGCAGGCACTGGAGACACTACAGGATCAGTTACAACGCATTCGCACTATCTGATCTCGCGTGCACTCCTGGCCAGCGATTGCGGCTCGACATAATAAAAGCAACAGTGTAAACCGAGGTACAGTGGTATGAGCGATCGACACAACGGCACCGTCAAGTGGTTTAACAATGCCAAAGGGTTCGGGTTCATCACAAGACAGGAAGGCGAAGACGATGTCTTTGTGCACTTCCGCTCCATCCAGGGAGACGGTTTTCGCACACTCAACGAGGGCCAGAGTGTGGAGTTCACCCTTGTAGAGGGCCCCAAAGGCCTGCAAGCTGAAGACGTGGTCAAGCTCTGAACCAGTGGTAGAGGTCCCGCGACTGCAACATCCGTTGCTGGCGCCGGCGACAATCCTGTCCAGGACACCCCGGCGCACTGGCTGTGCGGAGGCACTTCAGGTCCACTTAATTATTTAAGTAGCAGACCTTGCAACAGGAATGATGCTAAGATACCCGGCTTCAATTTCGTGCCATCCTGACACGGAAATCATTGGGAGGAACCGATGAGTCTTATCGCCAAACTACTTGTCAGTCTTGTCATCGCCATTATCGCTTCTACCCTGGTCAACCTTTTATTTGAAGGCGAAATTTTTGATGCCCGCCTGCTGATCGCCTTTTTTGTCTCAACAGCTGCCACCGCATTGATCGTCGGCGCGCAGCAGTCGGCCGGCAGCACAGGGGCTGCCACCAGGAAACCGCCCCAAAAGTTGACCGACGGGGACACCGGTCGCGAGCACGGCACGGTAAAATGGTTCAATGCTTCCAAGGGTTTCGGGTTTATCGTGAAAGATGACGGCGAGGAAATTTTCGTCCACTTTCGCTCCATCCGCGGAGAGGGCCGACGCGGCTTGCGCGACGGACAGAGCGTCAGCTTTTTCGTTGCCGAGAGTGAGAAAGGGCCTCAGGCAGAGGACGTTGTCGGCGAGGAGTGATCGGCGTCACCTGCATTTTCCATAAAACCCTGCCAGTATAACCGCATCATGCGCGCACCTTCCTGCAGCAGTACCTCAGTTGACAGTGACTCATCCTCCAGCGCCATTTCCACGATGGCGTAGCTGGCATCTATGGTCAGTCGGGACTGCATAGTCATCAGGTCGTCAACGGGCCGCCCCAGCATCTGCCCGACGATCACCGCCAGCTGCCCGGCTACCAATCGGTGGGACGCCAGACGCACTTCCTGCAACGGCCCGACAGCGCGCAGAGCCTGCACCACTTCCAGTCCGCCAACCTGTTCATAGGTTATATCGTAGGTGCGTCTCATTAATTCGTAGACATTGTCCAGCAGGAGTTGCAGATCACCTAACGCAAGATAGTGATCAAACCACTTCTGGAATACGTCGTTCTGCTTGTCCATCAGCGCCGCACCCAGCGCGTTCAGGACTGCATACTTGTTCGGAAAGTAACGGTAGAGCGCGGGTACCGTGATGCCCGCTCTTTCGGCCACCAGGTTAGTGGAAATTCTCTCCACACCGACTTCCACAAGCAATTCGGCTGCCGCCGCGAGGATGGATTCATAGGTGCGTTTGGCTCTGGCCTGCTGTGGCTTGTTCTTCTCCAGTAGCTCAACGCTCTGTCTTATGGCTACAATTGATGACCTGTCCATTGGTCCCTCATAAATGGCGTTCGCAACGAGAGCCATCGTATCGCAGGCGCCCCGCAGGCGCCAGTCAGGTATTGCGCGTTGCTGGACCGCACCGCGGGCTGGCACGGTGGACACCACAGTGTCACACTGTCGAGCCTCGCCATTGGTATCCAGGGAGACTGATTTGATCACCGCGAACCGCACGGAGTATGCTTCACATTGCTCGGCACAGTGTGGGATCGCACTGTGACAGCCCGCAGACCGCGAACAGGCTACCGCTTTCGCGGTGTCACCATGCCCACCAGCGCGCATCCGGCCATCCGCAGGGTTCGCCGCCAGGGTGTGACACCCTTGATTCACGGCAACAAGTTGTGGAAATCCAGCCTGCTGTTAATCGATTACCTGCATACCCACCGCCCGTCGCACCATGCAACTGTGATCGACATTGGCTGCGGCTGGGGAATTTCCGGAATCTGGTGCGCCTCCACACTGGGCTCTGACGTCACCTCCGTCGATGCCGACCCCGATGTGTTCCCGCTCCTGCACGCCACAGCCGATCTCAATGGCGTTACGACTACGCCGCAGGTCGCCCGTTTTGAAACGCTGAGCACGCGGCAGCTGTCGCGATTTGATATGTTGATCGCAGCCGACATCTGTTTTTGGGATGACCTTGTGAACCCGGTGTTTAATCTGGTGAACCGGGCGGTCAAGGCCGGGGTGAAACACATCGTGATCGCGGATCCGGAGCGACCGCCTTTCTTCGATCTGGCGCAGCGCTGTGAGAGAAGGCATTACGCAGAAATCATCGAGTGGAAAACCAGTAACCCGATCAAGGCCGGCGGAGCCCTGCTGATCATAGAGAATGCATAAAGCGACTCACATCGACTCGCAAACGGGCTGGCGTAATGCGTATCAGATTTTGCGAAATAGTTGGCCAGCTGGCCATTTTTTGACCAGCGACTGTGGCCACCCGAACGCCAGAATGATATAAACGCGCCGTGTTTGCACGGTGGTATACAAGGTGCCTATGGGTACCTGCAAAACCGACATTGTCCGCTGCACCATGCTCCGTCGCCACTGCGTCGGCGATGTCGGAACTTGACCTGTTTCGGACAGGGAGTCCGTGGCATTATCCCTGAACTGAACTACCTTCAAAGATCGTATCACTGGATGCCTGCCAAGGGCCTTGAGACACTATGAAACAGTTAGGAATACTCGATTCAGCATTTGTCAATCTGGAACAAACGAACACCCCCCAACACGTGGGCGGCCTGGGTATTTACGACCCTTCTACAGCGCCGGGCGGATTTGTGCGCTTCAAGGACGTTATCGCCAGCTTTGAACGACGACTGAGCGACCTGCCGCTATTTCGCACCCGGCTGGTCGAAGTTCCCGGCGGCCTGGATAGACCTTACTGGGTAAAAGATGCGAACTTCGATGTCGAATTTCACCTGCGGCATATCGCCCTGCCGGAACCCGGTGACTGGCGACAACTGTGTATCCAGGTGGCCCGCCTCCACTCCCGGCCGCTGGATATGTCCCGCCCGCTGTGGGAAGCGTATATTATTGAAGGGTTGGACAATATACCCAACCTCCCCGCAGGCTGCTTCGCAGTCTACACCAAAATGCATCACTCACTGGTCGATGGTGCCGGTGGCGCCTCCTTTATGACGGCTCTGCACGACCTGGTCCCCAACCCGGATCACTCCAGCGATCCCGATGCCCAGCCGCGCCTGGTTGACACCACTCCCTCAGTCGGTGAGTTGATGACCAAAGCGACAATCAACAATGTAAAAAACACGTTCCAGTTTATCACCGGTACTGCAAGGACAGCGCGTGACCTGGGCAAATATGCGCTGGATATCGCGCGCAAGGAAATCCCCGCACCGGATGTCAGCGCTCCCAAAACGATACTCAACAGACCGGTTGGCCCACACCGGGTCTTCGATGCCGCCGAGTTTCCACTGGAGGGTTTCAAGGACATCAAAAATAGCGTCGGCGTTACGGTCAATGATGTTGCACTGGGCGTTATCAGCGGCGCGCTGATAGGCTACCTCACGGCGAAAAATGAGGCCCCGTCGGAGGGCTCGCTGGCAGCCACTTTACCGCTGAATATGCGCACGCGGCGCAGTTCTACCGAGGAAAACAACCAGGTAGGGGCGATATTCGCCTCCCTGCACACCGATATCAGTGATCCGCTGGAACGGCTACTGGCGATCAAGCACTCGACAGATACCGCCAAGGAAAGTGGCGAAGCCAGCCCGATGGTGGACGCGCTCAAACTCGCCGGTGTCTTCTCTCCGGTGATTTCCAAATCGGTCGCTGGCTTCTGGTCGCGCAACGAGTTGTCCAGGCACATACCGCTAAATATCTCGACCTGTATATCCAATGTGCCAGGACCGAACTTCCCGCTGTACTGTGCCGGTGCAAGGATGGTGGATTACTACGGCTTGGGCGTACTGACACCCGGCATGGGCATCTTCCACCTGGTGTTCAGCTACTCCGGAAAAATAACCCTGTCCGTGCTCGCGGACAGGGACATCATGCCGGACCCGGAGTTCTATCACGATTGCCTTGTCGCCGCCTACGAGGAACTGTACGAAGCCGCCCATAAGCTGGGGCCGCGGCGCCCGAAAAGTGCGGCGGTAGCAGCGAAAGCAAAAATACAGTCACCGAAACGGGCACCGGCTGTGGTTCGCGGCACCGGGAAGCCCACACCAAAACTTCGCAAAAAAGCACCGGCGACACCCAGTGCTGCAGCAAAGTCGACGACAACAAAAAACAAAGCTGCGGCTAAAACCGGGGCATCTCCGCGCAGAAAGGCCGGGAAGTCGGCCGCGCGCACCCGCCCGAAACTTGGGCGACGCGCTGGTGGCGTCACCAAACCGAAACTCAAGTAGTGCAGGCACCTGCCTGACAACTGCGCCGGGGCTGGGCCGGGTACCATCACGCAGGCCACCTCAGTCACCAGCGACAGGTGGTATTGCCCCTGAGTACGAAACAGTGAGCAAAAAAAACCCGCCATAAGCGGGTTTAAAATACTAATGAGGACCTCAATGGGATTCCACTGAACACCGGTGGGGTGATCGGTACGCCCGTGGATCCCAGGGCATAACCGACATTGCACCCATCCTACAGTAAGCTATGATATGCATCTAATGCATTTTAAATATGCTCAACATGAATTGAATTCATACAAGCTGCAATGGATACTCGAGAATTTAGCAAAGTCGATCTCAACCTGTTGATTTCACTACAGGTTTTATTTGAGGAACGAAGTGTATCCCGGGCTGCGGAACGCCTGTTTATTACTCAACCCGCAATGAGTAAAACCCTGACAAGACTGCGCGCACTGTTTAACGATGCCTTGTTCACACGCAGCAGCCGCGGTATGCAACCCACGCCGAGGGCACTGGAACTGGCAAGCGGATTGAGCGAGATCATTGGCGATATCTCGCAGTTGCTATCAGGGCCAGACTTCGACCCCAGGTCTGCCAGTGGCGAGGTCTCCCTCGCACTGTCAGAGCATGTGGGCCTGACTCTGCTGCCCCGCCTTCTGGCCGAACTGAGTGATCTCGCGCCGCTACTCAGTATTCGCGTGATTACCCGCATCGAGAACCAACTGGAGGCACTTGCGCTCGGCAGCCTCGATTTCGCGATACAGATCGAACAGGCGCACTACAGCACCGACTTCAGGGTAGAGCGCCTCGGCGGCAGTCCGCTGGCTATTCTGGTACGCCAAGACCACCCGTTGACGGCCCGGGAGTTGACACGGGAACGGCTCTCGCAATTTCCGCTGATCAGGCTCTATGCCTCAACCCAGGAACAGTTCGAGTTTCAGCAAAATACAGGCATTACCCTGGACATCGCCGACCATCCGCTTGCCACACTGGAAATATCACATTTGCTGACTGCACTGGAGCTATTGCGCCAGAGTGACTACTTCATGCCTGCCCCCGCGTATATCCTGCAGCAGGAAGGCGTGACGACGGGTATTACCGGCCTCCCCCTGCCGCGCGAAGCCGAATTGCATATTCACCATGCTCTGGTAACCCATAAGCGCACATCCAACTCGCCGCTGCACAACTGGTTGTGGGAGCGGATCACGTGTACCATCCGCGAACTGCGCCCGACGCCAGAGCGCAAGTTGCGCCAGCGGATAACAGCGGGCAGCACAGATATGCGGTAAGACGACATTATGAGCAAGAAAACCCGGCGTGACATCCCACGCTTCAATACCCCTATTATCGAGACGCACTGTCATCTTGACTACCTCGATCAGGCAGAGTTGGCCCTCACGATGGAGAAGTCCCTGGCGGTGGGTGTCGAACGCATAATCACCATTGCGGTATCAGCGGAGAATTTGCACCGCGTGATGGAGCTCGCGAATTCCTCACAGTACATCTGGGGCACACAGGGCATACACCCACACGAAGCAGGCTCCTACAACCCGCAGGTCGATGCGATTATTCGCACACACGCCGCTGACGAGCGTATCGTCGCCATAGGAGAGATCGGCCTGGATTACTACTACGATCACGCCGACCGCACAGTGCAGCGCAAAGCGTTCGAACAGCAACTGCAAACCGCTGTTGAACTCGACCTCCCGGTGGTCATCCACACGCGCGAAGCCGATGACGACACCCGTGACATACTGCGAAATTACAGCAGCACACTGGCGCGCAAGGGTGTAATACACAGCTTCACCTCAGGTCTGGCACTGGCGGAATTCTGCCTCGCGGAAGGCTTTATGCTCGGTTTTAACGGCATTACCACATTCAATCGTGCAGACAATGTACGTGCGGTAGTCGCCGCCACACCGGTCGAGCAACTAGTGCTGGAAACCGATGCGCCTTATCTCACACCGGTGCCGTATCGCGGCAAACCCAACGCACCCTACTACTTGCCTTTTATCGCCGAGACAGTGGCGGCGATAAAAGACATTGAGATTGAAGAATTACTGTGCCGGGTGAACCGCAACAGCCGGAATCTCTTCTTCAACGGCGCTTAATCACTGCCATGTAACACGCTCGACGCAGCGACATGACTGCGAACCAAGATGTCCAAGATTCTTCGCTGTTTCAGTGATAAACTATCGCCGTTTTCGCTACACCTCGCTCGATAATCACAGGTTAAAATCATTGATGGAATACATTATTGGACAGCGTTGGGTCAGCCACGCGGATGCCCAATTAGGACTTGGTATCGTTGTTGATCTGGAGGGACGGCGCGTCACGCTGTCGTTTCCGGCGGTTGGAGAGGAGCGCACCTACGCTATCGACAATGCACCTCTCACGCGCCTGCGATTCAAGGCCGGAGACAACATTTCAACCGTGAACAGCCTGGAAGTGTCCGTCACTGAAGTGAAAGAACACCAGGGCCTGCTGATTTACGTGGGCAAAGATCACCACGGTGAAGAAGCCGTCGTCTCTGAACTTGAACTGGACGCGTTTGTCCAGCTAACGACACCGCAACAGCGTCTGCTCAATGGTCACTTCGACAAGCACGGTGAGTTTGCACTCAGGGTGGCCACGCTCAAGTATACAGACGCGCTGCAGCGCTCCGCTGTCCGCGGGCTCATCGGTTCTCGGACCAGTCTGCTACCCCACCAGATCTACATCGCCAATGAGGTCGGCCAGAGGCACGCTCCCCGTGTGATGCTGGCCGATGAAGTCGGATTGGGTAAAACCATTGAAGCCGGAATGATCATCCAGCAACAGATGCTGACGGGGCGCGCCTCGCGCATACTGGTGCTCGTTCCGCCAAGTCTATTGCACCAGTGGCTGGTTGAAATGTTACGCCGATTCAATTTGCATTTCTCTCTCTTCGATCACGACCGGCTGGCACAAAGCACCTCGGAAAACCCTTTCGAATCCGAGCAACTGGTACTGTGCAGCCTCGATCTCTTTCTGTCACACCCGGAGGCACAATCACAGGCGCTTGCAGCGACATGGGATCTTGTGGCCATTGATGAGGCTCATCATTTACATTGGTCAGCACAGGAATCCGGAGAAGACTACCGCTTTGTGGAGGCGCTGGCCCAGCAGACGGCCGGGCTGCTTTTGCTGACAGCCACACCCGAACAGATTGGCCAGGAAAGCCACTTCGCCCGCCTGCGCCTGCTCGACCCCTCGCGTTTTCATGACCTGAAAAGTTTTCAGGAAGAGGAACAGCAGTACCGTAAGTGGAGTGAACTTGCCGATGCCATCGAATCCGGCGAAACCATCGATGAGCTACCCGCTGGTGTAAACCCGCAAGCACCTGCATCAACCATTATCGAACAGATTCTCGATCGACACGGCACCGGGCGTGTGCTGTTCAGGAATACGCGGGCGGCTGTCGCCGGCTTTCCTCAGCGGGTGCTGCATCACTATGCACTGCCGGAGCCCGAGCAGTACACCTTTGCCCAGGTCGACCTGAAGGAAAAGCTGTATCCCGAGCTACCTTACCTTGATGATAGCTGGCTTTCTTTTGATCCCCGGGTGGCCTGGCTGGAGCAAACCCTGAAAGCCTTGCGCCCCGCCAAAGTGCTGGTGATTTGCGCTCATGCCGCGACAGCCGTGGCACTTGAACACCATTTGCATCTGCGCGCCGGTATCCGCTCCAGCGCGTTTTATGAAGACCTCTCAATCATCGAACGCGATCGCGCCGCAGCCTATTTCGCGGATGAAATCAACGGAGCGCAAACACTGGTTTGCTCGGAGATCGGCAGCGAAGGACGCAATTTCCAGTTTGCCCATCACTTGATACTGTTCGACCTACCCTTGAATCCCGATTTACTGGAGCAGCGGATCGGGCGCCTCGATCGAATTGGGCAGGACAACAACGTCGATATCCATGTCCCCTACCTGGAAGGCACGGCGCAGCAGTCCCTTTTCGAGTGGTACGACAGCGGCTTGAACCTGTTTCGCGAAAGTTGCTCTGCAGGGTATATGATTTTCGAAGCATTTGAAGATCGCCTGCTCCCCGAGTTGCATCGTCGCACCGACGCATTCTCGACATTGCTGTCGGACAGCGCAGAGTTCACGGCAAAAACCCGCAGGGAATTGCGCGAGGGCCGCGATAAACTACTGGAACGCAATTCCTGCAAGCCGGAGGTGGCCGCGGAACTGATAGAAGAAATCCTCGCTCTTGAGTCCAACGGGGAACTGACGGAGTATCTTGATGCACTGTGCGAGACCTTTGGCGTCGACCAGGAGCATCACTCTGACCAGACCTTGATCCTGCGCCCATCTGAGCACATGCTCACCGGCTATTTTCCAGGAGTACGGGAAGATGGCACCACAGTGACCTTCAGCCGCGAGAAAGCACTGGCGCGTGAAGACATGGAGTTTCTTACATGGGAACACCCCATGGTGCTGGAGGCGATGGAGATGGTGCAGTCCACCGAACTCGGCAACGCTGCACTGGGAACCATCAACTTGAAAGGTGTCGCGCCAGGCACCATGTTGCTCGAAGTGATCTACACCGTAAACTGCGTTGCACCCAAAGAGCTACAACTACAACGTTTTCTTCCATTGCGACCGATGCGTCTGTTAGTGGACGCCCGCGGCAAGGACCTGGCAGACCTGGTGCCGCACGAGCGCCTCAACCAGCTCATCGAGAAGGTAAAAAAGCCGACGGCTCTTGCCATCATCAAGCAGGTTGGTGCCGAGGTGGAAGCAAAAATGTCACTGGCGTCAGCCCAGGCGGAAAATAGCTTGCAGGATATACTCGCCAACGCAGAGCAGACGATGCGAGATACCCTGAGCGCCGAGTTGGATCGCCTCGGCGCACTGCGTGCAGTCAACCGCTCCATTCGTCAGGAGGAACTCGACCACCTGAGCTTTCGCATCGAGGAGTGTGCAGTTCACATCCGGCATGCCACCCTGCAGTTGCAGGCGCTGAGACTTATCATCACCACCTGATTCAACTGCGTTATGAGATCTGCTGGTACACCGCCGCTGTCTCTTGCGCGCAGCGTTTCCAGGAAAATTGCGCGGCCTGATGCAGCCCTCTCCCGGCCCACAGAGCGCAGTTGTGCTCGCTGTCCAGCAAAGATTCCAGGTGGGCAGCCAATTCCTCAGGCTCTCCTGTGTCGCACAACAGGCAGGCGCCGTCGGAAAATTCCGCCATGGATGTACCCGCCCGGCAAATCACCGGCACTCCGCTGCGCATTGCATCGAGTACCGGCAACCCAAATCCCTCGTAAACCGAGGGATAACAAAACACTGTGGCGCCTGAAAACAACACGGCCAGCACGCCTGATGGAACGTAGCCCAGATGGCGCACAGTGCCCTCTTTCATATGGATTGCCAGTTTCTTTACCAGCAACTCATTTCTCCACCCGTAGGACCCCGTCAGGATCAATGGATACTCCAACCGCAGTCGTTGCGGCAGTTGGCTCCAGGCATCCAGCAAGACATCGATACCTTTGCGTGGCTCAAGGGTCGCCGAGAGCAGGACATAGCGCTTGTGCTGCAAGCCGAGGCTGGAAAGGACATCCGTCGTTTGCGCCTCGGTGCGTGGCTGGTAGCTCGGGTCTACCCCTTCATACACGGTGCAGACCTTTTCTTCAGGCAGGTTAAAGTGTTGCAGCAGTTCCTCTCGCACAATATTCGAGACCGTTAACACACGGTCTGCACGCGCCAGTGACTCGGGCAGGAACCGGGCGAGCCACTCGACCAAATGAGCGGCATGGTACTGAGGGAACCTGATGTAGGAAAGATCGTGCACTGTGGTGACACAGGGACCGGCATAGGGCATTAGCACATAGTTGGTTTCGTGATATAAACCACCCGAAATCGCATTCGCAGTGCGCTCAAACCGCTTTTCCATCAATGATGAAAATACAGCCTGGGCACCGGGAAGTGCGCTGACCACGTCGCGTGCTCCCGACAAAAAACCATCGAACCGACTACCACTGCCGGATTCACCGCCGGACCTGAACCGGGTAGTGAGATCCAGTTGTTCGGCGCCGGGCAACCAGTGCCGCCCAGTGAAACAGGTCACCTCATCGACATGGTCTCCCTGCAGAAACTGCTCGAGAAGGTGATAGGTGTAATTACCGACTCCCGTTAGAGGCGGACGCAACGCTTTTGCATTGAGTATCAGCTTCACGGGGCGATAACTGTCGCCTCAGGTCTAAGCTGCTTCACTGGCAGTGGGACGTGGCAATACATCGTGGCCAAGCAGTTGCAGTTCTGCAGCGGCGAGTATCCTATCCAGGTTTTCCCGAAAAACCTTGCGGTTGAACTGGCCACTTCTTCGGTACGCGCGCTCCGCCATTCGACGACACTGGTGCCTGTCCCCCATTACCGTGAGGCTGAGCGCCATCAGTTCCTCGAGTGTGGAGAACCGGAAGCCAGAATCACCGTGTTCGACGATCTCCCTTTGCCCGCCACCGTCGATGACTATAGGTACGCAGCAGTTCTGCATGGACTCAACCGTGGTCATACCAAAATGCTCAACGCGCTCAGGACGCTCTTCGTCCAAGCCACAGGCGTGCCAGAAAATAGCCGCGCGCCGATAATAATCCCGGATCTCACTCACCGCGGCATTGGCTTTGTATTCAATATTGCAATGAGCATTGGCAATCGCCTGCTCCACAGCTTCCATATAGGTATTACCCGGCGTACTGCCGCCGATCAGCATCAGCTTCCAGCCCCGGGTCTCCTCCGGATACTGGCGAACCATTTCGGCAAAGGTATTGATCATTTCGACCTGTTTCTTGCTCCCGCTGATCTCGAAGCGGGAGACCGACAGAATGATCTTCTCTTTGTCGTCGGGGTTGCTCAAGGGGTTATACATATTCACCGGTGGGTACAGCTTGGTTGTCGGCTCCATGTTCCAGCGCCGTTTGACCCACTCCCCGGTATAGTCGCCATTGATAACCAGATGATCATATTTATCGACCTGGAAAAACCGTGTCCGCTCTTGATCGGGAAAATGGCAGATAAAAATGGACACAGCAGACAGCGGGTTTACCTTACCCAGCATATTGGCATTGATAAAAATATCGTAATTGAGCGTTTCCTTACTGATGATATCGAAGGGGTTGGTGCGCTCTCCAAGTACCATCCCCTCATCCGCTGTATACCGGTTTCGATCCTCAAAGAATGGAATTTTGATGATTTTCATCGAACAACGGTCAAGGTTCAGGTCGAACCAGTCCTTATACTCGCTCAATTCCACATCGTTGTTGAATATATACCCGACATCGTAGCGATCCTGCATATGATCGGCCATCTCGGCGACATATCGCTGACCGCCCCCGGCGAAGTGCCCGGCATGATCGTAAATACCAACGCGAATTTTACGCAGACCCAACAGCACCTCCAGGTGGGAGAAAAACATATAGGTGCCAACATCGCCCATATACTCGGGCAGTCGCGCCCTGAGGCCCTGAAGCACTTGCTTCACCGTGGCGGCATCATGGCAGGTAGTCATCTTCTGCACCGCGTGAAGCAGGGAACGATAGAGGTGATCGAGCTCACCTTTTTTGAAAAAGTGGGAGGTCGGTATACATTCCACCAGTTCCAGCGGAAAATGCTTGGCCACAAACAGAAACCGGTTGCGCGTACAAAAGTACTCGCAGAGCGCCTGGGAGGTACTCCCATGGTACTGGTGGTAGAGAATGCTGGTGGGTGAGTACCAGAGCTTCCACCCTTTCGCCCGGCATCGGGCACTGTAATCAACATCCTCCATGAACATGATGAACTCTTCATCCCAGGGCCCCACGTCTTCGAGACAGGCGCGGCGGAACATCACTGAACCACCTGTGACGTACTCGCGCTCCTTGGGTTTGGAATAACGCGCCGAGTCCTGCAGGTCGAAGCCGATGTCACTGAAATAGAAGTGTTCGACTTCCTGAACGCCGACACTGTTAATCTTGTTTGATTCGGAGAAAAATATCTTGCTCTGAACCGCTCCGATCTTATCGTCTCGACGGAAGATTGTGAGGAAGCCCTGTAGCCAATCAGGATGCACCATCGCGTCATTATTGGTGATAACCACATAGTCACTGGTTGAGTTGGCGATCGCAACATTCAACGCCCTGGCGTAATTGTTCTCGTCGTTTTCGATGACCCTGACCTGCGGAAAATTGCCTCTCACCCACTCGACTGTGCCATCCGTCGAACCATTGTCGACCAATATAACCTCAAGGTGTATGCCCTGCTGATCTGTCGCAAAAAGAGAGTTGAAAAAACCCTCAAGAAAGGCCATGCCATTAAAGGTAACCGTTACCGCTGTGATACTTATCGTGTCAGACATGGGTTGCTAACCTCTCTCTCGAACATTGAAAGAGGAAAGTATCGCTCGCAACTCGGCTTTCACTTCCTCTGCATCTGCTTGCATAACAACTGGCGCAACAGGCTTCAGTTGAGTGGGCCTGTAACTCGGGGGCAAAATCTTTCGTCTGTCGATATATTCCGAATCAAGGTCAGGAACATCCGCAGGGGAGTTCTCTCCAGCCTGTTGCGATTGAAAGCTCAGTTGACCCTGGCTGCGAGCTTCAGCATACGTGATTACCCTGTCTCGCACGCTGCCCAACTGAAACTCGACTTCAGTGGTGAGCCTCTGCAAAAACTGTTTGAAATCCCCCTGCTTCAACAACCAATAAGCATTGGATGCCCTGTCCTTTACATACCGGAGTTTTCTATTCTTGGGTAACATTACGTATTTAACCTCATTTGTATCTCTTCGTTTAACCCATGCCTGGTAGCGCAAGGGTCAGGTTTCCATTCCAAATTCAATCGTCGTGGCAATCAAAGCACCGTCTATCGACTGGAGCAGTGTCTCACGGAGTACCCAGCACAGAAATTTCAGACACTTCAACCGTTCCTCCTGTGTCCAGGTGGGGGCATTGTTTTGCGATAACAATCGCCTCCTCCAGAGACGTGGCCTGGAATATGGTATATCCCACCATGGCTGAAGGGTTAGTACTTGCAAGAACACTGCCGCCTTTTAACACTTTGTTATCTTTAACAGCAACCATC